>Ga0214923_10002105_pt1 | contig 27090 bp, 22 predicted proteins | sample LL1510_MetaG_FD_177993 | JGI IMG/M metagenome (GOLD analysis project Ga0214923, IMG submission 177993) | Freshwater microbial communities from Lake Lanier, Atlanta, Georgia, United States - LL-1510 | ecosystem: Environmental > Aquatic > Freshwater > Lake | place: USA: Georgia | collected...
TAATATTTTTCATGAGCTTGTTTATTACATTCAATATAAACATCATTAATAAGATTATCAAAAATATCTTCATCTATAATAATTTTTTTTTCATTAAAATTTCTTTTTCTAATATTATATATCCCTTCAGGAGTGATAACAAGTGAACCATTTAATATGCCTCTATTATGATGATCTATAAAATGATAAATATCGTTTAAAGAAGGGAATTCATATAGAATACCATCACTTTTGAATCTTGAAAATAATTCAGGAGTTTTAGGATGAGTATGAAAAATATAATTAATGCTTAATGCTTCAATATTATTTTTTGGTAAAAATATAGTAGGATCATCCTTATCAGTTCTATAATTGTTTAAAACAATAACTTTATCAACTATATTCATATTAAATATAATAAAACCAGAATGTTCGGAAAAATAGAATTTGTCTGAATTAAAGATATTTTTATTTTTATTAATAAAGATATTATAACTCCCTTCTTCATAAACACCATCGATAATATTAATATTATTTGAATGTAATAAAGAAAATGAAAAATTAAAGTTATCAATATTTAACTTGCATAAATTTTCGTATAAGATAGGGTTAATTTTTGAATGATTAACAAATAGATGATATTGATAACTAGTAAATTTAAATTTATTAAAAACAAATTTTTGATTAAATGTCTGATTACATTCATGGCAAGTATAAGAATTAAACTTTTTAATTTTAGAATTATTTTTAATATAATTAATTTTATCAAATAAAATAGTATTATAAATATAAATAAAATCAGTCATTGATATTTATTAATTAGAAATTAATAATTTCGGTTATTAAATAAAATTTATTAATACTACTTACAGAATTACTAACAATCCAAATAGTATTAATATTATTAATTTTTTTTTTATTTTGTATTATAGATTTAATCAAATTTTGAAGATCATTTTCATATATTAATTGATTATTTTGATTTAACAAATATTTTTTATCATCTTTATCAGTAATGAAGAATTCTCTAATATTTTTAGAAATATTTTTAGAAGTTTCATCAGAATAAACATTAGAATCATTCCAAATAAGTAAAAATAAATTTTTAGATATGTTTTTAGTAATAAATAAAAGAGAATATTTACATTTTATATCATTATTAATAATAATAATATCATCTGTATTAGATTTATCAAATTGTAAATTATATTTATCTTTTAAAGCATTTTTAAAAACATCTTTATACTTTATCATTAAATAATAATGATAAAATTATTTTTTTAATTTATATTTTCACAATTTAATGAATATAAGTATTCTAAATTATCTTTTAAATTAAATAAGGCTATTTCTAAATTTTGATTATTATTAATCCCTATATTTTGATTATTATTAATTCCTATATTTTGATTATTTTGAATATTTAAATTATTTTTAAATTTTTGTATTCTATTTTCGTTAGGATATTTAAAACAAACGCCTCCATATTGATTAATTTGAATCGAATTATTTTCATTATAATTAGAAATATCATAAACAAAATTATCTATATTTTTCTTTGCTTTAAAAACATGTATAAATTTTTCATTTGAATCAAATAGTTTTGTAGTATTAGATGCTGTATCTAAATTATTAGTAAAATAAGCATATAAATTAACATCACCTATTTTAATTTTATTTGTATTAATTCCTTTATTTTTTGTAGCATGAAATAATAACGTACCTTCTTTAATAGTATATTTATTATTAATATTTGTATTTGTTTCAGTATTAATAATATCAGTATTTGTTTCAGTATTAATAATATCAGTATTATTATTTTCAATAGAACCACCTCTAAATTTATTAAAATTAAGAGAATTAATATAATTTTGAACTAAATTAAAATCAGAAAAGTTTTTATTAATATTTATAAATTTAAGTAATGTATTTAAATTATCCATAATTATAAATATAATATATATATAAAAAAATTATTATATAAATAAACAATGGAAAAAGAAATAAATTTTAAAAAATTGCTATGTTATAATATTGTAAATAATAATGAATGTTTGTATAAAACAAAATGTATGTTCGCTCATAGCATTGAAGAACAAAAAAAAGAAGTTATAAGAGAACATATATATTATTTAATAAACACCTGTGAAGATTTGAGTACAGTAGATATAAATGAGAATAAAGAGTTATTAAATGAATTTATAATATATACAAAAGAATGTAAAAATTGTTTATATAAAAAATGTCCTGGTGGTTTTAATTGTAAATTTGGAGTATGTTTAAAAGAATTAAAAATATGTTATAATGATTTAATATATGGAAAATGTTTTAATAATTTGCGTGATGAAACATCATTAGATGGCAAGCCGCTTAAGAGGTGTATAAATGGAATTCATTTAACTGAAAAAAAATTAATACCATATCAACAGAGATTAAATAACGAGAGTAATTTATCAGATTTAGCATTATTTATAAATGATTTTAATTATGGTATAAAAAATAGATTTAATACTATTACATTAATATTAAATGAAAGTACTTTAGAAAAGGTTAAACAATTATTAAAATACAATGGAAAAAAATTAAATGAAAAATTAATGGATTCCAAGATAAATTTAGAAGATAATTCAGATAATTCAGATAATTTAAGTACTAATACATTTAATTCTGAAGAAGATAGAGAAATAAATAAATTATTAGAAGATATAAATTAAAAAATTTGATTTATATATTAATAGATATATAATATATATATTAGTATGAATAATTTGATACAAAATAAATATATTATAAAAAAGAAAGGTGATATAATTGGTTCTAAAAAAAACATTGATTATATTGAAGATTGGTTAGAAACATATGAAGAAGTAAAACATTATTTAAAAAACAATGGTTTATTAAAAAAATCAGCAAAAGGTAGGAAAAAAAAATTAGTAAATTTATCAGAAAAAGAATTTGAATTTAGTAAAAGAAAAGGAAATTTATTAATAACAGGATCACATGGATGTGGTAAATCATCAATTATAAATTTAATATTAAAAGAAAATAATTATGATATTATTCATTTAAATCAGATTAATTGTAAGATAGATATTGAATTAATTATAAAATTAGCAAATAATAATTTATTAGAAAATAATTTAAAAAAAGTTATAGTAATAGATGAATATCAATCAGTAATAACATTAAATGATAAAACAGCTATATTTGATATAATTAAAGATAATAATTATAATAGATGGATACCAATAATTATAATAACAAATAATCAGCATAATAAAAAATTAAATGAAACGAAAAAATATTCAAATGAAGTTAAATTTTATCCTCCATTTACAAGTGAATTAGTAAAATGGATATATGACATATGTAAATCTGAAAAAATAAATATTGAATATAATATTATATCAAAATTTATAGAATATTGTCAAACTGATTTAAGAAAAATATTAATTCAATTAGATGAATTAAAGATAAATTATCCAAATAATAAATTAATAACCAATTCAATATTTGATGAATTTATTGAAATTATGAAAAAGAAAGATCAAAATTATGATTTATATAAAGCAACAGATAAAATGTTATCAGAATATTCTAATATAGATAATTGTTTAGAATTATTTGAATCACAAAAAGTATTAATGCCTTTAATGATACATGAAAATTATCATGAGTTTATTTGTGAAGACAAATATTATAAAATATTAGATATATTATCAAGAGGAGATGTATTAGAGAATTATATTCATGGAGAACAAAATTGGGATTTATTAGAGATACATGGATATATTAGTTGTGTAATTCCATCATATTATATAAATAAATATAAAAATAATAAAAAAAATAAGAAATTAGAATTTGCTATAGATTTAAATAGGACTTCGGTTAAAAAAATGAATTTCAAAAATATTAATAGAACAAATGAAAGAATTAATAGGAATAATAAAAATATTAGAAATAAATCTATAGAGGAATTTATCTATATGATTGAAATTATGGATAAAAATATAACAGAAATAAATATGGAAAATATATAAAATAATTAAAATAATATAAATCATTTTTTATATAAAAAAAAAATATATAATTAATTATATATACAAGTATGTCTAGTCAAGGTACATCAAGAAAATTAGATGAGAGAGAAGATATTGATAGAGAAGCGAGTAAGCTTTTAAGAAAAAATTTAGAAAATAGAAAATCAGCCGATGTTTTACTTTCAGAATTAAGATCTAAATATAAAGACGAAGAAATTGTTGAAACTATTAGAAATAAATATGTTGAAAAATTAAAAAAAGTAAGAAATCTTGCTGAAAAAATCTATGAAAAGTTAACTTCAAAACATCCTAATCTTTCAATCAAAGAATATATAACTAAAGTGGCTGAATACAAAAAGAAATATAACTTTGATGACTCTGAAATGCAAAGTATTTTACAAATTCTTTTTAGAAATAAACAAACAATTCAAAATAGTGAATTTTTAGAAATGGGCCATAATGAAATGGGTAAAACTTTAGGTTTTCAAATGGCTACAAGTAATTATGGATCAAAGATGGAAGTTAGACCTGATGAAATGGAACAATTACAAAGCATTTTACAATTAAATGCTGCTACTAGAGAATTACATCAACAAATTCAATTACAATCTTTAATTTATGATGATGTTTCTAGTAAAGCCTTATCCGGAGAATTTGATAAACAAAAAATAAATTTATTTTCTTATATACATCCTGTTGTTGCAGCATTATTCTTACCAAAGATTGAATTTCTTGAAAATCACATGTTAAGAGCTTCGATCGCAAATATAGTTCAAAAAAGATACGAAGGTTCTCATTTAGAAACTCAACCAGAATATGAATTATATTATGATATATCAACTGATCCCTCTGAAGTAGCATGTAATGTTGATTACAATTACGTTTTAAATGGAAAAACAAAACCAGTTAGTGATTTATTAGCTAGAGTTAACGTCCAGGTTAAATTATGGGAAGCAGTTCTAAATTTAAGACAAGGAAAATATTACACTAATGATTTAAGTTCTTTTATTGGTGCAATTGACACTTGCAGAAATAGTGTTTTTGATGCTGCTGATTTTGCTTATGTTAAAGATGAAGGAACTATTCTAAGAAAATTATTTAGTGCTTTCTCTATAAGACCTATTATTGTATGTACTGCACCAGTTATGGGTATTTCTACAACAAATCCAACTTTATCTAACTTGGCAACTACTCATATTACTACTATTTCAATGCTTTCATACAGAGTATCACCTTCTGATGGAAGAAGAAAGGAATCTTATAATTTAAATCATGCACTTTATCAAAGACAATTATATATTCACAAGAGACAATTAACTGTTAAAACACAAAATGTTATGTATTGTAGAGATATTTTAGTATTCTACGTACACAGAAGATTTCAAACTGTTAATTTAGCAAAATTAGCTAAACCATATGAATTATTAAAATTACCTGTAACAGTTAATTCATATGAAAAATTACATATAGCTCAAGTTGATTTTGGATTTAGTCTTAATATTAATGATATTCAACGTTTTGATATTAAATCAATTGTAGTTGTAGAATTATCTCCTGTTGATAGAAGTATGATAATTGGATGCAGTGCTTTAATAAAAGTAGGAAATCCAGAAACTGCTAGTAATTCAAATTCAGTTTTATATTATAATCCTCTTGACTTTACGTCATCTGATGTTAAATCAGTTTTCCCATTAAAATATACAGATTTAAGAATACCAAATACAAACGGTGGAGATTTTTATTCAATTGGTTCTAGACAAGGAACATTGTTTATTTATTCCGCAGTTGGTGGTGTTATTGCAGGAAAGAGATCTTTAATTTACGATTTTAATATGTAAAAATAAATAAAAATAATTTATATAAATTATTTTAGTTCCAAATTGTAGTAACTGATGGTAAAGATAATCGTCCAGCTCTACTAACATTTACAGGTAGTGGTATAGGATCCATTGGTTTATCTATTACATTAAGATATTCTTCATTTTGTTTAATATTTGATATCATATCAGGTAATATTCTATTAATTACTTTTTCATTTAATTCTTTAACTTGATGTATAATTCTATATGGAGCATTATAAGAATCTTGTATATAAACTGCTCTCATAACTATTAATAAATCAGATTCATTTTGATCTATTTGTAATTTATATTTTCCTTTAGTTTCAATAAAAACACTTTTTTTTATTTTATTTTGTAATCTATTTATATTATCAGGTGAAAAAAATACCTCTCCTAGAGGTGTAGGTGTATAAACACTTTTTAATAATGATTTTTGAATACTATTTTCTGTAGCCCAATTATTTTTTTCATTAGAATTAACATTATCTATATCAGTATATTTATTATAATTTTTAATATCTTTATTCTCATCATTATGATAATTAAATATTAAATTACCTTTAAAAGTAAAATCATTATTTGTATATTTATTTATAAAACTGTAATTCATATATATTATTATATATATAAAAATTCTTTAAAAATTATATACTATGTATATTTATACGAAAAACATCTATAGTATCTATTATAATATCTATTTTAGAAGTTATTGATTGATCTGTATTATAAGTTATTTTCAAATTAGATAATCCAAGTTTAGAACTTTCTAATAATGATGCTATTTTATTCATTCTTATTTTATTATCTTTTTCTTTTTCTTCATTATATTTTTCTATTCCATAATTTATAAGTTTATTCACATATTCAATTGTTTTATCTCTATCATTACCATTAAAAAATCTTTTAATTGAAGGTAAATATGAATTATCTATTTGTATTTCAAAATTTATATCATTTTTATTTGGTATTTTCTTTATATTTAATTTTTCATATTTTTGCACTTTTGACAATAATGTTAAATTTGATAATATTATAAAATTATCTTCTACTTTATTTATTATTTCTTCTATTTTATTTATTTTTTCTTCTATTTTATTTATTTCATCATCTTTTTTTTCTGCTCTATTTATTATTTCTTTCATATTCATACTATAATAATAATATATAATTATAATTATATTTAAAAAATAAATTTATTCTATTACATAGTTTTCTATTATATAATCTAAATTTAATGCAGGTTCTCCTACTTTTACATCTTGTCTTATAATTTCATTGTTTGAATAATGAAATAATATATCAATTGGAATTTTTTTTTGTATTAATTCTTTATTATCAGAATTTCTAGTTATTAAATTACATTCACTATCACTACCTTCTTGGAAACCCATAAATAATACTATTTCATAATTTTGCCATTTTGATTCATGTAATATTAATTCTCCCTTTCTAAATGGTCTAACATCTCCTTTTGCTATATATCTAATTTCAGGATCTCTAAGAGGAGTTCCTATTCTATTATGAACGTAATTTTTTAAAACTCTTTGTAATATTTTTTGAAATTCTTTATGTTGATCGTTTGGAGCAACATCTTTTAAAAATATAAGTTCCTTATTAATATCATCAAGATATTTTTTAACATTTTCTGATGGTACAACTCCACCAGCATTTTTAAAATCTTGAGTGAAATTATCAAAATTTATACATTTTATAGCGTTATTTAAAACCATTTCTTTTATTTTTTCTACATTATCTCCTAAATTTTCTGTAATTATTTTAAATTTAGGATTTTTAGGATCCTTTATATCTAATTCTCTATAATTACTGTCAATTAATAATAAACTTCCATAATTTGGAATATAATAATCTATACCATTTATTGTATATTTCCAATATTGTGTGCTTTCTCTTGTAAAATTAACTTCTTTTATGTAAAAATTATATTTTATTTCCATATCGGTTATTGTAAAATTATTTTTAAACATTATATAAAAAGATATTATCATTTGTGCTATTACACTATTCCATTCATTATCTTCTTTAAATCCTCTATATACTTGTTTTTTTACATTATAATCTTTTTCATATACATCAGAACACCAATCATATAAATTGTAATTTGGTGATTCAGTTAATACTACTAATACTTTTTTTGAATATAATTCTGTCAAATCAGGTATAGAATCTTTTTTTCCATTTCTTATAAAATTTACTTTAGAATTATTATCAACAAAATAACAATATGATTGGACGAAATTTGGTGAGATTATATTTTTACATATTTCTTCTCTAATATATTTGTAATATTCTATTTCGCGCCAAACATTAAAATTTTTATTTGATACTTCTTTTTGTAATGTTTTATTGATTGTATCATCAAATAAACTATATATTTCTTTTACATGATCTTCTAATAATTTATCACCGTATTCAAATACATTTAAAATTTTTATTTTATTTTGACTATCAAACTGTTCTATTTTTTTATCTATTAATTCAAGTACTTTCTTTTTCTTTTCATCTTTATCTAATAAACTACTTTCTAATATATTTACTAAATCTCTAGCTATTTCTTTTTTCTTAAAATCATATATTACATTTTCAAACATTAATGGTTTTTTTATTATATGATTAATTAACACTGCTTCTTCTATTTTTAATCTATATAAACGTAAATTTATTCCTGTACTATTCTTCTTACATTGTATTGTTGCGCTACCTTTATCAAATTGAACTGGATAACATGAATTAAATATAAACATATCTTTTGGTAAACTATCATATGGATTATTACTGTATCTATTCGTATTATATGGATTTAATTCTATTAATTTTAATCGTGATAATAAACTATTATCTTTTCCTCCAAAATTTATTCCTTCACCTTCCTCTATCTGTATAAATGTACTTCTTATATGCTGATTTAAATTATTTCTTTCTTTTAAACTTTTATATGATGAAAAAATATTTAATGGTGGTAAAGCATCTTCATATATCATGGATGCTTGTATATGATCCCCATCCGGACCACCAATATTTATGTGATAATCTTTATAAATAAATGGAGTGTAAAAATTTTTCATAAAATTACTTAATTGTGTCTGAAATTGTGGAGGAAAAAACGGTGTAGTTAATGCAATTGGCTCTATTGGAATTGATGCCATTTTTGTTGCTGCTGATGATTTTGTTTTTCCATCTTGATATACTTTTGAATCTGAAAAAGATGGATCCATTTTTTGATTTCCTACTTTAGGTGGACCAAAATTAGTTATATCTTTATCTCCAAAAATAGCATTCGGATCTTCTGGACCTTCTTTTGTTTTAAATAATTCTCTTGAATCATTGGATCTATATGGTGTATTCATTGGTTGTATATATTGTGGTATTTCTTTTTTACCTCCTTTTTGCCTGCTTTGTTCTTTAGAATTATTTATTTTTTTTTTTTTAAAAAAAAATCAAGTATAGAACCTCCTACTAAATTATCTACATTCGTATTTAAAGAAAGCGGAGCACTATCTGAAAGTAAATTATTTTTATTTAAATCAACCATAGGCATTGGTAATTTATTAATACCCCCTTCCATACCCGGCATACCAGGCATATCTGCCATACCTGCCATACCCGGCATACCCGGCATACCTGCCATACCAGGCTGCATACCCGGCATACCCGGCATATTTTGCATACCAGGCGGCATACCCGGCATAAATTGAGACATTTGTGGAGACATCATTTGTTGTCCCATCATTGAATAAGGATCTTGTCCCATTGCTTGATAAGGATCTTGTCCCATCATTGAATAAGGATCTTGTCCCATCATTGAATAAGGATCTTGTTGTTGGGGCATCTGCATAGCGGAATTTACATAAGGCATTTGTAATTTACCACTATTAATAAGACTATAAATACCTTTATCCATAATTTTAGCTTCACCGTTATCACTAGAATAAACTTGATTATTTTGATATTGATTTATATCCATTGTATTCTGAACTTCACCAATAACTGGAATTAATTGTTCTGTTCCAATATTTTTAAGAAATCTTGACATTTCATTTTTTTTATTCTTTACTATAGGTGCATTATGTGATTTAGATGCTTTTTGTGCGAATAATCCACCGTCTCCAAATGATCCACCTTCTCCAAATGATAATGATGAAATTGAAGATTCTTCTTCTACTTTATTTTTGGATTTTGTTTTAGATTTTGTTTTAGATTTTGATTTTGATTTTGATTTTTTTTTATATCCTGTATCAACAGGAGTTTTATAATTATCACTATCACCTTCTATAAGATTGTCGGTTTGATTTTCCTTATCGGGTGAAACTTGTGTCATATATCTACTTACTTTTCTATCAGCTGCTTTTACTTTTTTTAAAGAACCTTTTTTCTTACTTGTTTTTTTTTTACTGGTTTTCTTTGTTAATCCATCGTCTAACCCCCATTCATCTAGAGTATCAAATTCTTCTTTCTTTGAATATTTTTTATTAAATTCTTTTGATTTGGAATTCATATTAATAAAATTAACAAATAAATTATTTTTTGATAAAATATGAATTGGAATAATTGAAAATGTATATTTAGTTTTAAATTTAATTTCATCAATTAATGGAGAATTTATTAAATCATATGAAATAAAATTACTTATAATAATTTTTATTTTTTCTAAATTTTTTTTATGTATTTCTTTAAAATCTAATAATGACCTGAAAAAGAAATAAATATCATAGGTTGAATTAGATAAATCAGTTTCATATATATTTTTAAAACCATCAATTGATGAAAATCTATAATTAAATAATTTACAAATAAATTTGGGATTTACTAATTTAAATGATAAATCACCTAATCTTAAATAATATGTAGTTTCTTTGGATTCTTTTTGAACTAAAAACGAATCTATACAAAAATAATTATGTCTAAAATTTGTTAATTTATAATTTAAATATGCATACGCAAATAGTGTTTGGAATAATATAGATTTTATATCATTCTCAGCTAATTCAGTTTTTAATAAATTAGATAATGTGTCATAACTATGATAATGTTCGTATAAACTTATACAAAATTTATCCTTATTATTTGTGTCATATAATTTAAATTGTTCTACTACCAAATCAAAAAAATCTTTACTTGCTCTTAATTTATCTAAATCAATATTAAAATTACATATATTTAATAAATAAAATGGTATTTTATCATTAATAATATATTCACTTATTAATTGATTCATAAATAATTCAAAGTATATATCAATCATATTTAATGTTTCTTCATATTTAGAATAATGTTTTTGTATAACTAATGTTATAGGATGATTTTTAAAATATTTTTTTAATACTAACTTTTTATTTTGTGTCTTACTATTACTTACAAAAAAATTTTCAGAATTATTATCTATTATTGTCATTATTTTAAAATTATCTTTCTTCTCTAAAGAACTATTTAATATAAATTGATATTCAAAACTATTATCTTTTATAATTGAATTCATATTTATCTTTTCTGGCTTTAAAATAGTATACATATATTGATCTGTATTATCTTTATCGTAAACAAATTTATGTAAGATATTTACTAATTCTACTATATTATTATAATCTATACTCATGTCAGTATTTTTTATTATAATTATAAACAATAAAAAATTTTTATTTTTTTTTTATAAAAGGCTTGAAAAATTCATTATCTAATAAATCTATTGGTTTGTATAATTCGTGATTTACTAATAATCTACATTTCTTATTTACATAGTTTCTTTCATGATTTGGTCTATATTCTTCTGGTAAAACATAATTTATAAATTTTTTTACTTCACTTGGTACATCACTATCAGTCATTAATTCAGGTAAAAATCCCTTATAAATTAAAGTACAGAAAAAATAATGTATATCATAATATCTATTTTGATCTGGTGTTATATTTATTTTTCTAGTCCATTCTTGACATACTTTACAATTTTCAACTATACCAGGTATACATGCAAAATCAAAATCCCATAGGTATATACAATATCCTATTGCTGGAACTATGTAATCTTTTTTATTTACTTTGTATAATAATTTAATATTTGATGTATCTACTTTGGATATTAATATATTATTGGCTTTTAAATCATTGTGTCTAAATGATGGATATTTGCTTTGTATTATTGCTAATGTAGATATTATCTGAAAAATTAAACATTGCCAATGTATTAATTGAAGTTTCTTATAATTTTTCTTTAAAAACATTCCTAAATCACCTCTATTAGCCCATTCAGATATTATTACTGATACATTCTCGTAATAATTACCTTCTTCATAATTCTTTATAAATTCAGCATATTTTGTATTATCAGCTGGTACTATCTCTTCCTCTTGTAATTTTAAAAATGGTTTTATACTCGTATTAAATGTACTTATTGGTAATATTAAATGTGGTGTATGACATTTAACTACAAAATATGATAATAATTTTAACATGTATATTTCAGCATTTTCGGGTCTTGTTAAACTATATATTGATCCATATCCATCTTTCTTTGGATATGCAACTATTTTAACAGCGAAAGCCATAACTTCATTCCCATTATCATCTGTTATAATCCCTTTAAATGTATTACCATATGCTCCACTCTTAACATAAATTAATTTACTATCTAATCTATTTATAACTTTATAAAAATTTAATGATTTTTTTCCTAATACTGTTCGCGAATCAAGACTTTTATTATCTTTGTCTTTTTGTCCTATGTATACATCCGTATCAGCAGTTTCATCTACGTTATTTAGTGGATTTGTAATTTCTAAATTTGATAATTCCATTAATTTTTTAATACTAAATAATCTTTTCTGTATTGTTGATATTGAAATATTTTTATTATTTTCCATTATATAATTATATTTATTAAATAATAAAATCTTATATAAATATAAACTCATTATTTAATTATATTTATTATTTCTATTTATTCATATTAATTTCTATTAATTTCTATTAATTCCTATTCCAATTAATTTCTATTCCTATTAATTCCTAATTATAAAAATCTTCTTGTATTGTATTTTTTTCATCTATAATATTAACTAATTTAATATTTTTTATATATTCATCATATTCAACCATTGGTATTTTAACTTGACATTTCCAAAATAATGATTCTTTATTTACATCTATATCATATTTTTCTGGAAACATATAACCTATCTCTTTATTCTTCCTTATCTTTGTTATTAATTCTTTAGATATAACATATTTATATGTATCAATTGGAATTGCTAATAATAACTGCTCCACGGGACATAATTCTCTTTTATCATTCTTTAATTTTATCATTTTTGGAAAGTATTTTACTATATCTTTTATTAAAGGTGCAATCATAAAATTATATCCCCAAGACCATGATTTACAATCATCTAAATAATAATTAATACACCATTCCATACCTGTAATATAATCTTTTACCATTTTTTTAATTATACTCTTATCAATAACTAAATCGTTAATACCAAGATAATAATTGTAATATTCAGTTTCACTTGAAAATTCTATCTTCTCTAAACATTCTGTACTCATATTATCACCTGAAATAAATTTATCTAAATTTTTTTGTTTTTCAATATCATTTTTTTCATGTTTATCTCTGTTAATATTTTTCCATATACCCCATTCTGTGTATTCAAGTTTTTTAAAAATCTCTAATACTAAATCATAATTAATTATTAATTTACCATCCTTATTTTTTTCTATTATATCCTTATTTATAATTTTTCTTGCTTCTTCGTAACCACTAATTATTTTATCTAGACCATTCCTCTTAATATCTGTTGTTAATAATCCTGGTATAAAATCATTACCCACTAAATAACATAATATTATAAAATCATTCGTATTAATATTTAAATTATTAATCATTAAATGTAATTCATTTATTTCAACATAATTATAATCTACTTCTTTTTCTATTTCTATTTCAATAGTCTTGTTTTGAAATATTGCTTTTTCTCTCATTATGTATAAATCATACTTTGTACCTAATGATAATGCTAAAAATAATAAATCAGCGTCTAAACCATAAATAACAATTGTATCTTCTGATTTAACATTCTTTCTTATATATTGTAATATTTTATGCTCTCCTTCTCCTTCAACGTGATATGATGAATATATATATTTAATTTTTTTTTCTTCACCTATTTTTTTAACTAATTCTATCATTCTCTTATTAATTCTTTCCATATATTCAGTTCCCGGAGTTAATTCAATTGATGATATCGGTATTCTTGATCGTGTAATACCATCGTCTTTTGTAATTTCATCCTTTTCTTCATTTAAATTATCATATTTTAATTTAATCTTTGTATCGTATAAATATCTATGTCTTCGTTGTCTTTGTTGTAAAATTTTAGCAATTGGTGCAACTCCATCAATAGCTATATATATATACTCTGGTTTTATTTTATCTATCATTTCCATAATTCTTATTTCTATTAATAAAAATATACGATCTTCTATTTTTTCTCTTGTTTCATTATTATCTTTTTTTAAATTATCTTTAATTGTATTAACACAAGGATGTAATAAACAATTTGTATCTAACATTAAATATTTAACCTTTTTATTTATATTATCTCTTATAAGATTTTTAGATCTTAATTTTTTTTTATTATCTTTCAACCATTTAAAAAATCCTGGTACTCCCATAATATATATATAGAATAATAATTATATATATAATATTTATTATTTTATATTCAATTTTTAAATTTTATATTTATATATATATATATAAATGCAAAATTCTTTTAAGAAAAATTCTAATTTAAATCAAGAAGAACTACATGGTGAAGAGGTTGCTATGTCAGTTGAAGAAGCCCAAAGAAACCTAATGCATCAAGGTGGTGCTAAGAGAAAAGCTAGAAAAATGACTGCTACACTTGATATGGAAGAATCACCTAAAAGAAAATCTAAACGAAAATCTTCTAAAAAAGGTTCTAAGAAATCTTCTAAAAAAGGTTCTAAGAAATCTTCTAAAAAAGGTTCTAAGAAATCTTCCAAAAAAGGTTCTAAAAAAACCTCCACTAAACGAAAATCCAAAAAAGGTTCTAAACAAAGAGGTGGTGAAGATCCTGACCTTGTCGGAGGTAAAAGAAGATCTAAGAAAGCTTCCAAAAAAGTATCTAAGAAAGGTTCCAAAAAAGCATCTTCCAAAAAACGTAAATCTCGTAAAGGTTCTAAACAAAAAGGTGGCGAAGAACTAGAACTTGTCGGAGGTAAAAGAAGATCTAAAAAAAGTTCTAAAAAAGCATCAAAAAAAGCATCCTCAAAAAAACGTAAATCTCGCAAAGGTTCTAAACAATCTAGAATGACAAACCCAAATCTAGAAATGGAAGGTGGTAAACGAAGATCTAAAAAAGGTTCCAAGAAAGGTTCTAAAAAAGCATCTAAAAAAACATCTTCTAAAAAACGTAAATCTAAGAAGAGTTCTAAACAATCTAGACAAGCTATGCGAATGGATGGCGGTAAACGAAAAACAAAAAGTAGTTCAAAAAGTAGTTCAAAAAGTAGTTCAAAGAGTGGATCTAAAAAACGTAGTTCTAAAAAAAAAAGTTCACAAAAAAGAACTTTACATCCATCTTTAGCTGAAAATATTAGAGTTAATAAAATAATTTCTGATAAAGTTGGTTATAATATTAGTCCAGCATTAATTACATATGTTGCTAGAAAGTTTGGCGATGCAGCAAAAGCATCTGTTAAAGATCCTAAAGATTTTAAAGCAATAAATAAAAAGAAATTAGAATTATTTGAAGAACATCTTGCTAAGAACTCAAAATCTAAGCTTGTTAGTGAAATAGAAAAAGTTGGCAGTGATCTTATAGCAGCTAGAAAAAAAAATTCTAAAAAATAAATAATTTATACTAAATTTAATTATATAATTAAATTTATTTTTATAAGAAGCAATTGGAAAAGAAGTATATGGAACTATTAAATTCTTACCTATAGTGATTACATTCGTATAATTTACTTTTATAAGAAGTATATGTAACTATATAGAACTATTAAATTCTTACCTATAGTGATTACATTCGTATAATTTACTTTTCTAAGAAGCAATTGCAAAAGAAGTATATGTAACTATATGGAACTATTAAATTCTTACCTATAGTGATTACATTCGTATAATTTACTTTTATAAGAAGTATATGTAACTATATAGAACTATTAAATTCTTACCTATAGTGATTACATTCGTATAATTTACTTTTCTAAGAAGTATATGTAACTATATGGAACTATTAAATTCTTACCTATAGTGATTACATTCGCATAATTTATTTTTCTAAGAAGCAATTGGAAAAGAAGTATATGGAACTATTAAATTCTTACCTATAGCAGTTACATTCGCATAATTTACTTTTCTAAGATCATTATATTTATTATAACCATCATAAAATTGTTTAGGAGGAGAAGGACATTTATTTATTTTTTGATTTATTTCTTTTTTATATTTAGTATCTAATTTAAGTAGAGGACTGTTTGGATTTTCAACTATTTTAACTTTATTATTTAAAAATCCTTTTCCTGTATTTTTTGGATCAACTAAATATGGTAAATTATTCATATTATTATAGTTATTTGATAATTCGGTTAAAGTATCTTGATCGCTTTTATTTATAATTTTAGTTGCATCATTATTTGAAATTAGCTGATAATTCGAATTAGTTATTTCATTTATAACACCATCAGTTAAATTACCATAATCTTCTATTGATTCTGAATCTGATTCTGATTGAATATTTGTTCTGTATCTTTTTCTTTGTAAAGATTTATCTTTATTTGATAATTCAGGTATAAAATATTTTACAATAAATAATGCTACAACAATTATTATTAATATTAATATTAAAAAATCTAAATTTATTAAAGATGAATCATCTTTCATTTTTATTATATATATATTTATATATAAAATATTTAGAATAATTATAAAATACAAAATAAATTTATATATCTTCTTCATTAAAATCATTATTAATATTATGAATTGAAACTTTCTGTGAAATAAACAATAATAAAATAATTAATATTAAAGCCATAATTAAATTTTTTGTTATTATATGTATAAATATTAAAAATAAAGCAAATTTAAAATATAAATTATTAAATAAATTTATTGTATGATTAGAATAAATATTGTAGTTTATACTTATAAAAAATATTACAATAAATAATAATGATAAAAGTAAAAATTTATTTTCTTCAATATAATTTGATATGTTATTTGTTTCAGGTTTTTCTTCCATTTATATTTTATATATAAAAATTTATTTTATACTTTATTTAATAAAAATTATATTATATCCACGAATTGTATAATTTTTTATTTTTTTATACATATTTTTTAACTTGTATAGTCTACTAAAATTATAATTTCTTGGTAATTTTATAAATATATATTTTGGTCTATTTTCTCTTTCTAATATTTCTATAATAAATATATCAACTCTAATATTTCCTAAATATAAATCTATCCTATCTTTTTCTTTATAATCAATACCACCCCATGGAGGATCTAAATATAATACATCCGTTTTCCAATTATATATCTTAGTTGAATCACCGTGGTATAATTTAACATTTTCTAAATTATATACATTTTTTACATTATTTTCTAATGCTTTATAATTAATATCATTATATTCAATTGAATATACTTTTTTAAAATTTAATCCAAATAATATTGTATCACCTCCTACACATCCTGTTAAATCTGTTATTATCTTGTCTTTTGTTGTTTTTATTTCTTTTTTTATTATTTCTAATAATCTTTCTCCATCTTTTTGCTTTGTTATACTATATTTACCTTCATCTGTAATTATTAATTTATTATAATCTATTCCTTCTTTTTTTGCAAATATATTACTATTTTCTAAATTACCTATTTCTAAATATTTCTTTTTATATTTAAGATATTTATGATAATATTTAGATAATGCTATTTCTATTTCCATATTATTTATTATAATATAAAATAAAAATTGATATATATATTTAATTATACTATAAATATAGATATGAACTATTCTGATTATAATAAAAATAATTATATTAATTGTTATATAAATAAAACACAATATATTGATTGCTATTTAAATAATTATGGTTTGTGTATAAAAAAAAATAAAATTAAAAATACATTATTAAATAAAGTAAGAGAACATTTAACTGTTAAACCTATAGCTAATTTAAGTCCAGAATTAGAATCATATGAAATATTTTATGAAGATGAAAATTATATTGTTCTACCAAAATTTATAAAACCTATAAAAGTTATTGATGGTGTTAATGAGTATTTTATAAATTTTAATATCAAAAAATATAAATTTAAACATAAAACAATTAATATTGCTTTTAAAGGTGAATTAAGAGATTATCAAAATAATATTATTTCATATGTTATGGACTTGTTTAAAAATAGTGTAAATAAACCTAAAGGTGGTATTATTAAATTAACTTGTGGTGGTGGTAAAACAATTCTAGCTATTGCTATTGCATGTATGTTAGGATTGAAAACATTAGTTCTCGTCCATAAAGAATTTCTTTTAGATCAATGGAAAGATAGAATACAAGCATTCTCTAATGCTACTGTAGGAATTATTAGACAAAAAATATTCCAAACAGATTTTGATATCGTTATTGGAATGATTCATTCAATTTCTGCTATTGATTACGATCAAAATGTTTTAAATGAATTTGGATTAGTTATTCTTGATGAAGTTCATCATCTTGGTTCTAGAATGTTCTCTAAAACATTATTAAAAACATCAGCTGAATATACTATTGGATTATCAGCAACTCCTGAAAGACAAGATGGTATGATGAAAGTAGTTCATAATTGGATTGGTGATATTATTTATCAAATGAAAAAAAAATGTGATTATAGAGTTCTAATTAAAAAAATATATTTTAAAAGTAATGATAAATTATTATTCAAAGAAAAAAAAAGATGGATTAATGGTGATTTAAGACCAAATCATACTAAAATGATTGAAAATTTGGCTTTAATTAAATCAAGGAATAATTTAATGATAAAACTTATTGATAGTTTAAGATGTTTAGGTAGAAAAATATTAATATTAAGTTCAAGAATAGAACATCTTAATATTATTAAATCTGGTGTTGATAAATTAATTAAGGATTCAAATGAAGAACATATTTATAATACATATTATTATATGGGTAGCACAAAAAAAGGTGAACGAAAAATGGCTGAAAAAGATGGTGATATTATATTTGCAACTCTTCAATTAGCAGAAGAAGGTTTAGATATTGATAGATTAGATACTATTTTATTGGCTTTACCTATAAAACAAGCTAAAACTGTTACACAATCTATTGGAAGAATTTGGAGAAAAGATAAATTAAATGATATAACTTCTATCCCTTTAGTTTTAGATATTTCAGATTTATTATCTATCTATCAAAAATGGTCTTCTAAAAGAAATGAAATTTATGCTGTAAATAATTGGTATCTCCAAAACTTTTATTTTGAAGATGAAAATTATATTTATAATAAAAATGAAGATACTAATAAAAATTTTATTAATATACTTTTTGATGATATTGATGATGAAAAATTTATAGAAGATAATCTAATCATTAAAGAAAATTTAGATATAATACCAAATATAACAAATGATTTGGTGCAATCAAATATAACAAATGATTTGGTGCAATCAAATATAACAAATGATTTGGTGCAATCAAATATTGAAATTAAAAAAGAAAATAATTATAAAGATAGTTATGGTTTTGGAAAATTTAAGAAAAATATTTTAACATAAATTTTTTATTATTACTTATATAAATTTTATTTTTATATTATTATTTTCATCTATAGTAATACTAATATTATTTTTCTCTATTTTTATCTTATTATTTATCTTATTATTTATATTATTATTTATGTTATTATTTATAGTATTATTTATTTTTTTTGGTTGTTTCTCCATTAAATTCCAATTAAAATCTGAATTACTGTTGCTATTGCTAGTTGTAAATTTACCTTTATTAAATTTTTTTGATGTTTTATCAGTAATACATTCACTAGTACCAGAACAACTATCTATTGATGATATTTTCTTAATTTTAGAAGAAATTATGTCAATATCCCAATTATTAAAATCAGAATCAGTTGATGATTTTAATAATGGAGATTTACTTGCTATAGATTGTGTTTTATATGAAGATGAATTTATTGATGATGATTTTTTTTTAGAATTACTTTTATTATCGTTTGTTGAATTAATACTATTATCGTTTGTTGAATTACTTTTATTATCGTTTGTAGGATTACTTTTATTATCGTTTGTTGAATTACTTTTATTATCGTTTGTTGAATTACTTTTATTATCGTTTGTTGAATTACTTTTATTATCGTTTGTTGAATTACTTTTATTATCGTTTGTTGAATTACTTTTATTATCGTTTGTAGGATTTCTTTTATTATCGTTTGTTGAATTACTTTTATTATCGTTTGTTGAATTACTATTATCATTAGATAAAGTTAAAGAATCGGATGTTCTATAAATAATTTGTTCTTCATTATTTTGTTTTTTTCTTTTTAAGAAATTTGCAATTTTAATATTTTTTTTATTAATTTTAGGCATATTATATAATAAGATAATACATATTTTTTAAATAGAAAAATTGATAATAAATAATAATAATAAATTTAAATATGATAGTATATAATAGAAATAATAGAAATAATAAATATATTAATGAATAAAAATACATTACCATTTTCAGAGAAATATAGACCAAGAACTATAAAAGAATTGGTATTGGATAAAATTATATTAAATAAGATAAATAATATTATTTTATACAAAGATTTACCAAATATTATTTTTACTGGTAAGTCTGGTGTAGGTAAAACTTCAACAATTCATTGTATTGCAAAAGCAATTTATTCTAGGAATAATATTCATGAAGCTGTTCTAGAATTAAATGCTTCTGATGATAGAGGTATTAAATCCGTTCAAGAAACAATTATTAACTTTTGTAAAAAGAAAGTAATGTTTGAAGAAAATTACGCTCAACATAAATTACTTATTTTAGATGAAGCTGATAATATAACTCCAAAAGCACAACGATTAATTAATCTATTAATGGAAAAATATCCTCAAACAAGATTTGCGTTTACTTGTAATAATTCAGCAGATATTATTGAATCTATTCAAAGTAGATGTGTTATTATTAGATTTACTAATCCACCTCAAGAACACTATTTAAATAGACTAAAATTTATTTGTCTAAATGAAAAAATCACTTCTAATGATGAATCATTATTGTACCTATTTGATGTTTCACAAAAAGATATTAGACAAGCTATAAATATATTAGAATTAACTTTTACTTGTTATAATAGTTTAACTATAGAAAATATAAATAAAATATGTGACATCCCTTCAAAAATTATATTAGAAAATTTATTAAAAAATATATTAAATAATGATGTTGCCGGTATAGCAACTATTATTAATCAATTTAAAAATGAAGGTTATTATTCAATGGATGTTTTATTACATTTTATTCAATTTCTTAAAAATAAAATATCTAATAATCCAAATTTTGAAGATATTCGAATATCATTAATTGATACACTATCAAATTATTCATATATAATGAGTAAATCTTCAACTAATTATTTGATATTAACAAGTGCATTTTTATCCTGTATATAATTTTTTATAAAAATTGATTAAATATATAAATAATAATATTAATATATTAATAAAATGGGGTTTTTAGATAAAGCTAAAATTTATAGGGATGTAATTCATGACACAATAACAGTTTCAAGAGTAGCTAATTGTATTATAAATACTAAATATTTTCAAAGATTACGATATTTACATCAATTAGGTGTTTGTTATTATGTCTTTTCTAATGCAAATCATACTAGATTCGAACATTCTATCGGAACTTATCATCTAGCACAAAGATACTTGAATAATTTGATCCAAAATTCTGAACCAAGAGATATTAATAAAACTATTTTACAAGTTCCATTTATTAAAAATTATGCTCTTACAAATCTAAACCTTGATGATACTGAAGAAAATATAAAATTTCTACAAAATCTTAAATCACATATTATTGATGACTATTTAATTGAATTAATTAAAATCGCTGGACTCTGTCATGATTTAGGTCATGGTCCTTTTAGTCATCTATTTGATGAATGGCTTCATGGTAAAGAAGAATTACATGATTTGGAACTTGTAGAACATGAAAATAGATCTATCATAATCTTAAAAAAAATAATTGAAACGACTATTATAGAGGAAGATGGTGAAATATTTAAATTAAGTGAGTTTATTAATGAAGATGCCTTTAATTTTATAGCTGAATTGATAAATCCAACACTAGAAACACCAACTAATTTTATCTTTCAAATTATATCTAATAATTTAAATGGCTTAGATGTTGATAAACTAGATTATTTGTGTAGAGATTCTTTTTATCTTGGTTTAAATACTCCTTTTCAATTATCAAGAATTATTGATAATGTTAAAGTATTAGATTCTAATATTTGTTTTCCTGAAAAAATAAGTTATGATCTTTATAAAATTTATAGAACAAGATATGATTTACATAAACAATTCTATAATCATAAAACAGTTATATCAATTGAATATATGATTCGATCTATAATGGATAAGTTAGATAATTTCCTTAAAATATCTGATATTGTAAAAAATAAAGATATTGATGGATTTATTGAACTGGTTGATGCTTCTATTTTTACCACAACAAGTGTTATTAAACAACTAAAAATTCCAAATTTATATCCTAATATGCGTAAAGATATTGATGAAATTAATAAAGTTATTGATAATATTAATAAAAGATGCTTGTATAAATGTATCTGTCAAAAAACATTTCCTTCTAATACAGATTTAAATATTGATGAACTTATTCAAGAACATTCTCATATTATAAAAAGCGATGATAAACAAAATATTATACCTGTTTTAATTAAAATAGGATTTTTAAGTGGTAATAAATCTCATCCTTTTGATAATATTTATTTTTATGATAAAAATAATTATCCTAAATTATTGGCTAATACAGATAGTAGTGTAAATTGTTATGGTGAAATATCTTATCTAATTTCACATATCTTTCAAGAAAAATTATTTTTTATTATATTAAGAACATAATTATTAGTGCATTAATTTGTAAAATATTTAATACTTTTTTAATATATAAATGGATTATTTATATATAGCTTTTGTATTTATATTAACATTAAAAGAACTGTATTTTAACATTTTTATATATTTAGTAATATTTCTTATTTTATTTACCATAATTTATTATATTTATTGTTGGTATAATGGAATTGAAATTATAGAAGAAGGCTTTTCTGATTTAATAATAGATTCCTCTGACAAAAATAATATTTTTAACTATCAAAAAAAATTAAATTTACCTGAAGATTCTGATAAAGATAGTGAAGATTATTCTATTTCACTATCCGATATTATATATAAAAAAGAAGAAAAAACAAAAAATAAAGTAAAAGATGAAATAGATAAAAATATAAAAATAATTAATTTGATAGATATTATTAAAAAAGATAATATTGATAATATAACCGATTTAATAAATATAGCCAACTACTATGAAGAAAAATATTTAAATGTTTATACAAAATATGTTAAAAAACTGTATCAATATAATGATGACTATTTTTTATTAAATTTAGAAAAAGTTTATAAAATAAAAAAACCGTTAATAAGACTAAAGAAGATGATTGGTTTACAAACTATTAAAAATGATATTATTGATTTACTATTGTATTATTTAACAACTGAAGAAAATAATAATACGATGATGCACATGACTTTGGAAGGGCCTCCTGGTTGTGGTAAAACAAAATTAGCAAGAATTATCTCACAACTACTTAATAAAATGGAAATACTACACTCTGATAAAATAGTTTATGCTAAATCAACCGATCTAATTGCTGAATATGTAGGACAAACTGGTGCTAAAACACAAAAAGTTATTAATTCTGCTTTAGGTGGTGTTTTATTTATTGATGAAGCTTATGCACTTGGTACTACAACAGGTAGAGAATATAATTTTGGTGCTGAATGTATAAATGTATTAAATCAAAACTTGTCTGATAATAAAAATAAATTTATATGTATAATTGCGGGTTATGCTGATGAACTTGATGAAATGTTTTTTTCCTTTAATCCAGGATTAAAAAGAAGATTTCCATTCAAATTTACTATAACCAATTATACTTATCAAGAATTAATGAAAATTTTTATTCAAAAAGTTTACAAATTTAATTTAAAAATTGATTCCAATATTGATTTAGAAGTATTTTTTAAAGATAATTATAAACATTTTAAATTTTTTGGTGGTGATATTGAAACCTTATTACAAAATATTAAATACTCTAATTCAAGAAGAACAATATGTAGTATAAATAATAATAAAGTTATAACGATTGAAGATCTTAATAATGGACTGGAAAAACTTAAAAATAGTAGAAAAGAAAATAAAAACAAAAAAAATAGTGGTAAAAAATTTTATGATTTAATAAAGAAATTGGTTATTAAATAATAATTTGATAAGTTTTATGCTACTAGTAGACGACCCAAAATAAATCAGTTACAAGCAACTGTTGAATTGGAGAGAGCTAGGTCGTGGGTGATATGCACTAATTATCTAAAGGCTAAATGGCACTACCTTCTTGCAGTATTTTATGGTTCTAGAGTTGCTTTTACTGAGTTTAATGCTTTGCGTGATTTGATTTACCAATTACAAAAAGAATGACATTCAAAGCATAGAGCGCAATATTTATATATACAAATACATATTAATTTTTATTTTATTGGAATCCGTAAAATAAACTCAATACTAAATTTTTATATTACATTCATTTTTTTTAATTTTATATAATTTAAAATTTATACTATTAATGATTATTAATAATGTCTCTTTCAAATAATAATGGTGAATATCTAGCTATAGATTTTGGAACTTGTAATTCAGTAATATCTTTAATACAAAATTCGAATGCATCTGTAAATACTATACAACATATTCTTGATGATTTTTCTGGAGATGTTTTAATTCCAACAACAATATATTTTTATAAAGATGCAATTGATGATTGTTTATCAATAAATGATTTTATTTATACTAAACATTATATTATAGGACATGGAGCAAATGAAGATTTATCTCAACAAAAAATATATGAAAATTATTTTTATCAATTTAAAAGATTTTTAGGAATTAATAAAAATAGTAAAGTTATTAATACTGAATTATTATCCAATTTTTCTAATATTTATACACTAGATGATGAAACTATTTATTTTAATATTTTAACCAATAGTGAAAATAATGAAAATAAATATATTAAAATATCATTAATTGATATTGTAAAATTATTCTTTATAGGTTTAAGGCATATAATATCATCAAAACTTAATTTATCAGACAAACAAAAAATAAGTACAGCTATAACAATACCAGCATATTTTAATGATTTACAGAGAAATCAGCTTAAATTAGCAGTTGAAAATTCTGGTTTTGATATTTATAGAATATACAATGAGCCTACAGCTGCATCAATATATTATATTAAACATTTTTATGATGTTTGTGATTCAAATAAAAAATTTATAATTTATGATTTAGGAGGTGGAACAATTGATACAACAGTTATTGAATATCATTATGAAAATAATACATGTGAGATTTTAGATATTGATGGTAATAGTTCTCTTGGTGGTTTGGATATAGATAATATAATTTTACGGGATATTTACAGTAAATACAATATAGATCCATCAAATATTAAATTAAAAAATAAATTAAAAAAGTATGCCGAAGAGATAAAAATAAAGTTAAGTTTTTCTACTAGTTATAATATAATATTAGAGGATGTGCCAATAGTACAGAATAACGAGATAATAATTAAAGATAAGGTTAAACTATCATATTCAAGACAATATTTTAATATGTTAATAAATAATTTGATAGATGAAATGTTGTTATCGGTTATTACCATGAGTAAGAAATATGAGATAGACAATATTATATTAATAGGTGGTCCAACACAGATACCATTACTATATGAAAAATTATTTAGTATGGTTAAAATAAATGATAAGGAAATAGCTACATCGGTAATTAGTAAGAATAATTTGTTATATAAAACAATTGTTGCTGATGGAGCATGTTTATTAAACAAATTAGGTAGATTAGATAATGATATAACACTATTAGATATTATACCAATGAATATAGGTTTATCAGGACAGGATAATAAATTATCAGTAATGATTAAAAAGAATTCTAAAATTCCAACAAGCGTTGAAAATACATTTACAACATCTTACGATTGTCAAAGAAACATAGATATATTAGTTTATGAAGGAAATGATGAGAGTAACTGTTTAAATAACAGTCTCATAGGTTCATATAAAATTATTGGAATACCGCCATTACCAAAAGGAAAAATATTAATTAAATTATTGTTTAAAATAACATATAATGGAATTTTAAATATTTCTATAATTGGTTTTAAAAATCCGTTTGATGATAATTCTAATTCATTTGATTACAAATTTAATAATAATATTAGATTAATTAGTAGCTATATGGCTAAAGATTTATTAAAAAAATTATTAAGTTTAAAAAAATAAAATTTTATAAAAATTTTTATATTCAGTATATTTTTTTTATATATAATATTATTAATGAGTTCGAGTTCTGATAAATATAATATAGATAATATGGATATTGAATTATTTGAGGATATTTCACAGGACGTTGTAAATATTTTTAGTAAAAATAAAAAAACTTTTGATAAATCCGAGTGCAAATGTATTCTTAATATAATCTTTGAATCAATTTTTGATGAAAAATTAAAAAATAAAAATTTTAATTATATATATAATCTTATTAATAAAAATAATAAACAATATGTTTCAAGAAATGAATTAGAACCTATAATCAAAGCTTTAATTGTAAGTTTTAATGTGAATTATATAACAAATTCTAATTCTTTTAATGATAAGGTTTGTATTAAAATAGGAAAACATTTATTGCCTATTTGTTATTATATAAAGAAAAACGATGAATAAAAGTGTCGCAGTATAGCCATATTTATAAATAATCAAAAAAAAAAAGTAGTGTAAAAT
>Ga0214923_10002106_pt1 | contig 27088 bp, 54 predicted proteins | sample LL1510_MetaG_FD_177993 | JGI IMG/M metagenome (GOLD analysis project Ga0214923, IMG submission 177993) | Freshwater microbial communities from Lake Lanier, Atlanta, Georgia, United States - LL-1510 | ecosystem: Environmental > Aquatic > Freshwater > Lake | place: USA: Georgia | collected...
ACCGGTGCTGTTTTTCTAATTCTATTAGCTGGACAATCACCTGCAGCGTTATGGTCATCAGCAGCCTTAGAAAGGGCTCTTGCATCAGAGGGTGAATGGCCTCTAATGGTTTCTTTGGTAATCATAGATTGGCTATATGCTTCAAATATCTTTAGAGTTTCTTTGCTGGTGCCTTTTGTCATATTTTTACTTAGGGATTTAATGCAACCTAAAGCAGCTCTATGCTTTATATCCTAGCGACTTCGTCTATATTATAAATGTTTTGTTTATAAAATCAAGGCTTAGAGCTGCTATTTAATGGATTTTAGCGAAGGAGCTTCCAAAAAGTACTATCAATAATCTTTTGTTGCTCCTTATCTGTATATTCTCCATTACCAACTCTATGGGCATAACTCCAACTATCGGCATTTTGCACTAATTGCCTAATGCCTTCGTTGTTACCAGCAGTTACCAATAAGCTAATTTTATGCAGAAATGATTCATACATAACAATCTTATCTCTTTGAGTAGGTTTCTTCATATTATATAGATGCTACAGAGAGATATTCATCGATAATTGCCTCCACCGCTTTACCTTTTTTAGATTCACCAGTGAGCTCCATTACCTTCTGTAAGCGGTCCAGATAATCAATGCTAATTGGGATAGTAATATACTTCTGTTCCTTAGCTTTACGATTAGCACCAAAGCTACGGAAGATACTAAAGACATCAGGAGCAAGGGTCAACTCATTAATAGCTTTCTTACTTTCATCGGCTAGACCGGTCTTAGCATAGCCATATCGTCCCATTTTCTCACAAGTAAGACCAAAGCGCTTTGCAGCTTCGGCAAATGTCTTTTTATGGTATTGGTTGGAAGTACAATCGTCAATACCATGCTGATGATTCCAAAGGTGACTACATTCATGTAACAATGTTTCTAAAATATCGTCATTAGATCTTTTAAAATATTCAGCACTGATATTAATTTCATGAAAAGATTTGTCAGATTTGTCTTTCCACGCATTTTGTGCAAACCAACCATATGCTTTTTTTCTGCCTACTGATTGAATAGTAATAACAGCATCCTTAAGTTCACCATTGGCGAAAACTTTATTAAAATGGTTATATGCATCTGTCAAGGCTGTATGTGCTTGTATAAATTCTTGAATCATCACACAAAATATAATAGGTTTAAATATAAGCAACTAAATAAATGTGCCACCCTAAGTATTTCTATGGAATTCAAAACATGCTTTAAATGTAAAGACAGTAAAGAAATAATAAACTTTAACAAATGCAAGAGTAATAAAGATGGATTGCAAAGAAAATGCAAATCATGCGAAAAGAAAAATCATAATGAAAGATATAAAGATCTTGATAAAAGAACGGATAAAATAACTAGAGCATGCATTTATAATAAACTCAAAAGGGATAATGAATCAGTGGACGACAGACGCATCAGGTTGGCTAAAGCTAAAAAATGGTATGAAGATAATAAAGAACAACAGAAAATATACAGGAAATGCTGGTACAAAGAAAATCACGACTATTATATTAAAAGATCAAAGGTACCTATTAATAAATTAATACAAAGATGCAGAACACAAACACGAAACGCATTTAAAAAGAAAAGTGGTAATGGGTATCTCAAAAAACATACTAAAGAATTATTAGGCGTTTCGTGTTGGGGTGAAGCTAAAACACATATGGAAAATTTATTCACTGGTGGTATGTGTTGGGAAAACATGCATTTATGGCATATAGACCATATAAAACCCATACACTCCTTTGATCTAACTGACCCTATTCAATTTGAAACATGCTTCAATATAAAAAATCTACAACCATTATGGATAGCTGATAATTTAAGCAAAGGATGCAAATACCCATATCATTATTAGTTGCTTATATAAAGCATGCTATTATAATAGAGTAGTTAATAAACACAAACACAGAAATGCCTAAAGCTGCTACTCCATTCAAAGTTGATCTAGCTAAGATTAAAGCTAATCATCTCTTAGGTAAATTTCCATTTAAGATTCCTTGCTCAAGCTGTCAAAAGCCTTGTGGCAATACTTCTCTTGAAATTTTCAATACCCGTATCACTACCTATGGCAGTATTGATAAGTTATATCAAAATTATGTTTGTACCAGCTGTCGTAAAATTAAAAAAATTGTTCCTATTCGTGAAGTAACTAAAGGACCTGAAACTAATGAAGCAGGTGTTGTTATCACCAAGGATGCCTTTGGTTGGATGCCTGATGGTAGACTTGATTATTGGTGGATGCATCCCTTGTTTAACTTACCTTCAGATCAGCGCGAAATGATCTTAACAGGTGACGGATATTGTACCTTCGTTCCAACCATCAAGAAAGTCGCGGCATGATCAATACTCGAAAAGGCTGGCGATCTTTTAAATGTCCTGAATGCGGCAACCAATGGGAATGGCCTTCACGAGATAGGTTTTCACCCAGCGGGGAAGATTGTCTACAATGTGGTGAATGGGTATTCCCTTTTGCAAATCGAGAAGACGAAGCACTTGAAACAGATGATTACGGAAATCTTAGAATTGCCTGGAATACTACACCCGAAGATTTAAATGAGAATAAGAAAATATAGAGTTTGGGATCGCAAAGCAAAGCAACTTATTTATCCAGATGTATTGGCTTTTGTATCTGCGGATTTTGACGGCCACATAGAAGATTATCTGGTTGTAACATGTGACGATGATGATGTAACGGAATTTATAGGACTTCACGACAAGGACGGCCGCGAAATCTTTGAAGGTGACATTATAAAAATAGATGCTGATAATGAAAATCCCGGCGTTATTAAGTGGTCAAAGAACGGCTGCTATCTTCTTATAAAGAAACTAACGAACAGTAAAGAAAGCACCCCTAAGCAGGTAAATAAAGGCAGTACAAAGTTCTGGACTGTCATTGGAAATATCTTTGAAACACCTGAATTCTTAGAATGAACTGGATTACCAACCACCCAAAGCCGCTTAAAGGTATGTGGCCGCGACGAGTTGGCTGTGAGTATATTGAGGGTGACCCCAAAAGCACAGCTACATATAGTACCGAAGAGCTAAAAGTAAAGGGATACATAGGTGTATATGTGGATATGCCTATTGAGGAGTATAAAGAACTACACGTAGTCAGAAATCCTAGAGATCTTGAACTTTACTATGAGTATAATAAGTGACAAACCTGTTGATTAGAGGACTCTTATAAATTATAATATGTTATGATTAAGTTTGCCATTAAAGTCACCACCGAAACTGACACTATTCTCCAAAGCAGAATTCAAGAAGCTCCAAGCGAAGAGATATTCAAAGCCTTTATCGATGGCTTATATAAAAATATAGGATCTGGTAATTTCCTCTTAGAAGATAGTGACAATGACCTTATAATCATCCCCCAACACGTAATCAGCAGATCTATAGTACAAATAATTAAAGTAAACTAATATGGCAAAGCCAAAATCCGACAAAATATATAAAGTAACATGTGTGGCTACAGGTAAAGTAGCAACCGTACGCCCTGAAGTATGGAAAAAACGTGTAGAGAGATACCAGACAGATCCGGGTACACTTATAAGAAATTATCTTTGCAGAGATGCTATAAGATCAATTAAATCTGGTGGAGATCCAAAAGAAAATTTAAAAAACCTTTGTGCTGCTTCAAACCAGCCCGAAGTTAATATCAATGACCAATTATGGGATAAATATATGAACGGAACATGGTTCGACGAAGATGTAGAACAAATAAAAAAAGAACCGAACGAATTTCCATATACAGTAGCAGAATTTGAAGTAGTTAATGCTGACATAAAATATACCACTAAATAATATGGCACCAGAAATTTTAGACTTAGAAAAGAAAATAGCTGCCTTTGAAACTGCTAAAGAAAAGCTAGAAGGATATATTCATGATATAATTCCTTTACCAACTGTAAATTGGACCAAAAAAGAATTTATTCAACTTCAGCGCACAGCTATTAATGAATTGTTTGATAATGTTATATTCAGTGCCATGGCACTTGAACGTATTAATGTGCTTCCAGTAGAACTCTCAGAAAAAATAGCATTACTCACAAAATAAGTTGATTCAATAGGCATTATCATTGATCTTATAATCTTCCTAAACAGGAACTAAACACATATGAGAAAACAAATAGACCGCAGTTGGTATAATAACAAGAACGTCCGCCCTAAAACCTTCAACGTTACAGTTGAACGTACGTCTACGGGTGGTTATCGCATTGTTGAAGGTACAATCGTTAACGAAATTAATCAGCATACCACAAAGTTGCAACGTGTAGATGCACGCGACCTTGTATCTGATATTAATCAAAAGGGCATCTTTGCTCTTTAATAGATTAAACGACTAATTAAAAGGCTAGGGATAAAATCCCTAGCCTTTTTTATTGCATTGGAATATAAGTAATGTAAATGGATTTCTATACCTATTGTCTAATATCTGAAGCAAATTTACCCAAGCCATTCAAGGCAAAGACATGGTATTAAGGGTTTTCAAAAATAAAACAGATACAAAAAAGGCACATAAGAATAATATACCAGAGCTATACGACTTTGGTACCACATGTCCTGAAGGTTATGAAGACATTGGTGATATGGTATTTAAACCACTTTCTGAAAAACGAAATGGTATTAGCATCTATTCAGCTTTAGTATTTCGACCATCCAAATCTCAAAATTCTGCCAACAAAGTAGAATTATTTCATTTAGCCAGAGACCGTCACGAAACGCGTCAGTATAAAGAAGGCAATCACTTACCAGAAATCCATGATGCAAGATATAAGAAAGATTTCTTTAATGCTACAGTAGACAAGACAGTAGAGACACTTCTTAAAGCAAACACAGATACTATACTTTATATCAGTTCAAAGTCACCCTTTAATACAACTGTTATTGAAGCAGCTAAAAGAGCCAATCCCAATATAAAAGCCACTAATAGTATAGATAGTATTATCTTAAAACATCCTTACAGTGAAATAATAAAATTGGTTGATAATAATCCCCAAATGTAGTTATAAACTGGGTTGTAGGAATTAAGCTGCCCGTTATTAAATAAGTGTTGAGTTAGTATTTAACCCGCAGTAAACTGCTACATGTTAAAACAGAAAATTATTCTTACTAAAGGTTTGCCAGGTTCTGGAAAATCCACATGGGCAAAGGACTTCGTGGCTAAATCTAATGGAAAAGCTAAGCGTGTCAATAAAGACGATCTTAGAGCTATGATAGATAATAGTGTTTACTCCAAGACTAATGAGAAAATGATCTTAGATGTAAGAGACACTCTCGTTGATTTGTTCCTTACTAAAGGCATAGAAACGATCATCATTGATGATACTAATTTTGAACCTAAGCATTTTGAACGAATGATAGAAATTAAAGAGCAGCAGAGATATAAATACAGTGGTGAAAAGTATCTTACAACAGATATCACTCTTGAATATAAAGACTTCCTTGGCGTGCCTTTAGAAGAATGTATCCAACGCGATGCCAAAAGGGCTAACCCTGTAGGCGAAAAAGTAATCAGAGATATGTACAATCGTTATATTGCTCCTACCATTCCGCGAAATATCGGAAGCAATAAAAAAGGCAATACTATCATTGTTGATGTAGATGGCACCATTGCTCATAATAATGGCCATCGTGGCTGGTTTGAATGGTCTAAAGTAGGAGACGATGAACCTATTATTCCTGTTATCAATCTTGTTCAAATGTATTCCGATAATGGCTATCGTGTAATTGCAGTCTCTGCCAGAGAAGGTACTGCTGAATGCAGAGAGCTTACAAAACAATGGCTGTGGAAATATAATGTTCCATTTGATGAGTTGTATATGAGACCGGAAAAGGATTTTCGTAAAGATGACATCATCAAAGAGGAAATTTATAACACATACATCAAAGGCAAATATGATATAGAAGCTGTCATTGACGATCGTGATGGTCCTGTCTCTTTTTGGAGATCAGTAGGGCTTAGGTGTTACCAAGTCGCTCCCGGAAACTTCTGATATAAAATACCATGACAAATACAGAAACAAATCTTCTTAATAATGAAGAACATAGAGAAGCTATGCAATCAGATGTCACTAACAAAACCAAAGAAATGTTAAAGATACATGGTGATGAATATCTTCGTAAATATGAAGTTATTGAAGAAGTAATGCAAAAGCTTACAGATAACGGCGTACATGTTGTTTTATGAGGATTTCTGCCTACAGCTGTAAGAGGAACGGATAAAGAGATGCCCGTATACTTCCAAAATCTCTCATCATTTATTAAATGGGAACAAGGCAAAGCATATTAGAAAGTCAGATTGAAATGTCCTGCCAAAACCATGCATTAATGTTGGCTTTTATGAATCACTTCCGAACATTTAATATGCCAGAAAAACATACAAATACGGAAGTGATTCATGAATTAGCAGGATATGTACATCATGCGTATAATTGGTTTATGAACGATACACTGCCCCATACATTACCAAATATATAGACACATTTAAACAATGAACCAAGAATCTAATACACAAACTATCGAAAGTCTTCAAACTGAAGTAAGATTTCTATATAATGCATTAATGAGAATTCAGCAAATAGCAGTGGGTGGAAGTTCCGAATATAACTTAGCAGCAGCTGCTTGTAGCGCTTGCTCATTATCTATTAAAATAAGTGACTAGCATAAAGCCCTCTCTATATTAAGTAATGAGTAAACGACTTATATTAAAACTAAATGCGGGATTTTTTCCCCTGTCTACAGCACCTTGGGAAGATACTATTGTTAATATCTTCTCTGAGGCCGCCCATCCGTTAGATATTGTATATACTCAAAACGAAGATGGTAGTTATGATGAAAGCAGTGTTGAATATTTTAATATCATTAAAGACTGGAAAGAATGGGCAAAGCTGCCTATCAGATCTTGTGATGATTATGTTCATACTACCAGTGGTCCAGTTCGTCTGCCAAGTGTCGTAGTGTGTGGCAAATTCAATAGAGTTGTATATAAAACTGTACAATTCCCTACTAAGCATAATATTTTTAAAAGAGATAAATACACCTGTGGTTACACTGGTAAAAAATTACAGAAACACGAACTTTCTGTGGATCATATATTACCAGTAAGTCGTGGTGGTCAAAATACATGGGATAATTTAATTACATGCGAAAAGAAAACTAATACATTCAAAGATAATAGAACGCCATCAGAATGTGGGCTTAAATTACTTTGGAAACCAGAAAAGCCAAAAAATGGCATGGTCTTTGACGCATTGCGTGAAGATTGGAACATGTTCTTAGGAAATAAAAATGAATAATACGTTTACTATACAATACTTTGATCAGATTACCAAATATAAATGGAATTTTTGGTATATCAAACCCTCAGCATTAGAATGGGATGAATGGGATCGGTGGGAAACCATAGCAAAACTCAAACATCCTGTTCAGTATTTCTTTAGAGAAGGATATAGCACCGCGCAGTTTAGAATAAAACGTAACTGGAGAGATTTTTATTATTGGTGCCGTAAATGGTTCAAACCAGCCCATCCTATAATCAGAAAAGCACTCAAAAGAGAATGGTGCGATCTTGTAGAACTATCAGTCGATCTTAACCTAGCTATAATACTGCAATTCAAACAAGAAGCAGATGAAAGTTATATAGATTGGACATATGGAAATCATGCAATCTTTAAAAAATGGTTAGACGAATCAGCAGAGTATATTACCAAGCAGCGGCCTTTATTACATAAACAATTGATGGAAGCTTATCCAAAAAATGTTTCATTGGCCAAAGAACCATACGAAACTCTTTACAGTGAAGTTATAAGAATAGAAAAACTTATTGAAGATACAGACACCAAGATCATTAAAGAAATGATTGATTACAGAAACTACATGTGGACCTAATATTATGACAGTTAACCATTATACTGATTTCTATTCTGCTGAAAAATACGCCAAGACATATGATGCTGTTATAAGCCTTGGTCATAAGCTGGAAGAAGAATACCTCAACCCAAATGCTCCTTATCTTTTTCTTGACTTTGAGGATGTAGAAATGGATGATCTTGATGATTTGTGTACCCCACCATCAGCCAGTGACATCTATAAATTAGTCGAATTCATTCAACAGCTTAATCCAGATGATAAGCTTCTTATTCATTGTTTTGCTGGATATTCTAGATCTTCAGCTGGGGTACTCATAGCTAAATGTGAAAGAGATAAAAAGACAATTAAAGAGGCGATGGCTGAATTATATGATGCTCGCATTCCTGATAAATTAATACCAAAACCAAACAACATAATGGTACACCAGTATCTAATGTCCAAATGAAAAAAATAATAAGAATCAACAACACATCTAAGTTAGAGGATATTAAGAAAGCAGCTAAGCGTTGTCGTACTGCTATAGAAGAGGGCTGGGAGAGCGAACTAGAGTCTGCTAAAACCGCATACTTCGGTATGAATGTGTTTATGCGTATATGGCATAGGTACTTTGTATCTATAGTGTCTGCTAAGAATAAATGGCTTGCATTGAAGGATGCAGAAATAGACTACAAATGGAAGTATAAGCTGCAGTATGACTTCTGTGATAGAATACTTAATAAGCTGGAGATAGTTAAGAGTATAGATCTGGATGAGCATGCCTGTAAACGGTTATGGTTAACAGATCTATGGGATAAAACTACAAAAATTTCAGTAGACTAACATATAGCCTTAGATTATAATACATAATGAGTACAGAAAAGGATAAAATACTGCTGTCGGGCGACATACACGGGGCGTTCTCGACACTTGGCTACGAACTAAAACGTAAGCAAGTGGAAAATGCTTATATTATCCAAGTGGGCGACCTAGGAATAGGATTCTTTAAGCTAAATTATTATAAGACCGCATTAGGATTACTGAATGATACTCTCAAAAAAGGTAATAATCATTTATATGCCATTCGCGGCAACCATGACGATCCCTCATTCTTTGAAAAGACTAATAACCCTTTTGATCTGAGTAATATAACACTACTAGCAGACTACTCTGAGTTAACGCTCTTAGATAAATCCATTCTCTGTGTAGGCGGAGCCATATCCGTGGACAGAACTGAACGTGTTCCCGGAAAGAGCTTTTGGGAAAATGAAGCATTTAAATTTAATGATCGATTTCCTTATAAAGATCGACAGTATGATGCGGTTATTACCCATACAAGACCTAAATGTGCTGGCGGTCCGAAAGATTATTCTAATATAGCATATTGGATTGAAAAAGATACCCCTCTTAAAGAACATCTTGAAACAGAAGCAAAGGAAGTACAAAAGCTTTATGAATTAACCAAACCAACTAAATGGTTTTATGGACATTTTCATAAATCCATTACTAGCCAATACGAAAATACAGAATTCAGATGTCTTAATATTGACGAATTATATGAATACAGAAGCTAAGAAAAGAACCAAACATCGCGGTGTATATATTGGATTAAATCATCACAATCCAGCACTTTGCCATGGCCAAACAGGATATTATTATAATCTTAAAGGTAATGCGAATGTTGAATTCTATGCTGATGGTATGAGCCCGATGATTGCTCCTATCGTTGTTCCCAAAGAACATGCATGGAAAGATGAAGAAGGATATGCCAATCTACACTGGGTATGAATGAAGAAATGTTAAAAGCTGAAATAGCTCAGCTCCAAAGTGATCTTGCCATTGCAAATAAGCAGATTGATGGAGTATTCAAAAGCTATCGTTGTATACCTTATGAAAGTGCTAAGCACATAGGATTACAGCAACTTATTGATACTCGTTATATCACACTCGAAGCTCATAACGAAATAGTTCAACGCTTGGTATTTGCCTTAGAAAAGGCCTATGAAGAAATTGAATCATATCACCAAAACACTAAAGATATTTAATGAGTAAAGAACTCTTATTCTCTGTAACAGCTAATGATTGTGATTGGCAATTCTTCTGTGCTGGTGGACCTGGCGGACAGCACCAAAATAAAACAGCTTCGGCTTGTAGGTGTGTTCATAAAGCCAGCAAAGCTGTAGGTGAAAGTAGAGAGCACAGAGAACAACGGCGTAATAAGATTGAAGCTTTTAAGCGAATGTCTCAATCTAAAGAGTTCCAACTTTGGATGAAGATGGAATCCTCGCGGTTGATGGTTACAAAAGAGGAGAAAGCTCGCAGAGAAGCAGCTATTGAAGCTACAGTTAACCAAATGATGAAAGAAGAAAATCTCAAAATTGAAATGAAAGACAAAAACGGTAAATGGATTACATACTTTGAAGATACTATATGACACCCGAACAATTCTGCTACTGGCTCCAAGGTACATTTGAAATTAATAATTCCAAAACCTTTGATGAACCCCAAGTACAAATCATTAAAGACCATTTAAATACGGTTTTTAATAAAATTACCCCTCCGGTATGGCTTAAAGCAGATATGCTTAAAGAAATACAAAAACGAATCGATGGTAGTAAAGAGCTTGAAGAATTTAAGAAAATTCATCCTTGCACCAAACATATTATAGAAGCCGATGCAATTCCAGCAGATGCTGTCGTCTGTAAATCACAAACATACTGCTAATGAAAAATTTTGAACAATATTTAATGGATAAATATCCAGAACTCTTCCACTCCGATGAAGAAGGTTTAACATGTCCCTGTGGTGTGTGGGTTCCACAAGGTTGGGAGAATATTGTAGATGATTTATGTGGGTCTATTACTGACTATTCAAAACACACCTATAGATCAGCGTTTGACATCACTAGTAAAAAGTATTATTTTTGGGAATACATAGTCAAAATCATAGACAAAGCCCATTTATGTTTTATTAAGATTTTTTCCAGATATAATAAATGGGAGTTCAACAAACCCTATTTCGCCTTTGTGCAGAAATTCAAAGATAAGGCATCCAAGTATAGAAAATATAGGAAAGTATATCCACCTGGTATTAAAATTGATCAGATTAAGGAGAAATTCGGAGATCTCCGATTTTACTTTTCCGGGGGCGATGAACAAATAACCGGAATGGTACGTTTTGCTGAGTATCTTTGCACCCAAACTTGTGAAGTTACTGGTAAAAAAGGGCGAATGTGTAGTTCTGCTGGTGGCTGGATGAAAACACTGTGTGAAGAAGAAGCATTAAAATTAGGATATAAACCACTTAATGAATACAATCCCAAAAAATCTTAAAGGAGGCCAGTACTGGCATGTCATATATGAATGTCGCCCTGATATCATTCTCATTAATCCCCAAGGCACAGGATTTTATGCTTTCGGGCAAGATGCTGTATGGGATTTATCTGCTGTAGGTGAATGGCTTAATGAAGTTGATATTGCCCATGCTGAATATGATGGAACAATTGAAGCAGAATATGGTTATCAAAATGACTACTGCCTTACTTGTGGTAGCTGTGGTATAAATGGTTGTTGCCCTCCTACTAGATGCATGGTATTTACTTGTAGACATTCAAAGACATATTTTGAGGATTACCAAATTCTGCAAGATCAGTGGAGTATTATGCATGACTTTATTAAACGATTAGCTGAAGATAAAGTAGAAAATATAAGTCAAATCGAATACATTGCCGATGACGTCTTAAAAGAAGTAGACGATTTATTCGCCAAACCCGATACAATCAATGATCACCGAGATCCATAAAGACCTATTAAAAGTACAGCAAGGCATTATATGCCATCAAGTCAACTGCTTAGGAGCTGTTGGCGGATTATCTAATGATATTGCCAAGAAATGGCCCAAGAACAAAGACGCTTATAAGCAATACGTATGGGATATGGCAGCCAAAGAAGGCAATGCAGTATTCTCCTTAGGTAGAGTATGTGATGTTCAAGTAGAATCTAATCTTTACATAGCCAATTTATTTGGGCAATATGATTATGGCAGAGACTATAGGCGTACTGAATACTGTGCAGTTGAATCTGCCTTAAAGAGAGTCAGAAACAAAATATATAATTCAACGGAGACAGAAGAAGTATTAACATTTATGGGTATTGATGTTTTTAACGTTCCTCTTAAAGACATCTATATTCCGAAATGGATGGGGTGTGGCTTGGGTGGTGGTGATTGGAATATAGTCCTCGATATAATCAATAAAGTATTTGATTCATCAGATAAGAATGTGTATATTTGTGAATTCAAATGAGTGCTAAATCAAAATATCCCGATTGGTTTGATTATAACAGATCACCAAACCTTTTTTATAAGCCAAAACCAACGGCTATAAATGCAAAGACAACATGAATGGAAGAGTTTGAGGGAACTGAAAACCATTGAAATGAACACTGACAGAGAGCGACGTGAGTATTTAAGGCTTAAGAAAATATTTGAACCAGAGCATAAATAAGCTTATTTACTGCTATAAGTATGTTTATGAACGATCTCATCACATCTCTTACTGAAACATTCAGCGACAACCCATACTTTCATGTCATTACTGCCGTGATTGTTCTTGCATCTAGTATTTGTGCCCTTACAAAGACTCCTGATCCGAATACCACTTATGGTAAAGTCTATAAAGTCATTGAATTCCTTGCCCTTAACATAGGTAAAGCTAAGGAAGTTCATCCTAATGACCCAGCTAAGTAATGGCCTGGACATTACTAATCAAAGCTTTAATAGAAGCAACCACCGAATATCTTAGGTTGCGGTCTAAAACCGTATATCTTGATGTATTTCATAAATCATATGATAAACAAGATGAATATATTAAAGAAGTTGAGAAGCTTAGGGTTAATCGTACTCCTGCTGACCTCGAGCGTATCAATGTCCTCATGCAACGGCTCCAGCAGGAACGTGCAAGGCTTGACGATCTATCAACCCTCATTACTCAGACCACTACCAAACCAAACAATTAAAACTGTTGATGGTTCTTATATAATCCAAGATACAGGATTGGGATTTGAACGGTGGTATTCTGAAAAATATGTCAATGATCTAGAGAATAAAATCCTATATAAAGACAAAAATTAATAAATAAAGTGATTCAGCAACCTGCTTAAAGTAATATTTAAGCAGGTTTTTTATACATATGAACGGAAAAGGAGACAAGCTAAGAAAAGGTGCCAATCTTAAAGCATACTATGACAACTACGACAAAATCTTCAGAAAACAAATTACAACTGAAGCTGGTACTAGATGTAATGAAGAAAAATCCAAAAGCACCGAACCTAAAAGGGAAATGGAAAGTAGCCCAAGCCCCTCTGCAATTTAAAAATTTAATATGGACCTAATACCACTAATAATCACTACGGCTGTAATAATCTACTTTTTGAAAAGAGTTATAAATTTTCTATTCAAAGAAGATCACCCAGAATTAAGGCAAGCCATCATAGATGCTGATAATGAACGCCTAATCCCGCGAGATGCAGCAGCTATGTCGACTGATAACACTAAATAATAGATATGAAATACCCTACTAACTACGAATGGCTTGACAAAGTCGGAACATTACCACGATGCATCCAAGAAGCACTCAACCACTTCGGCACAGCTGAAGTGGTCGGCAAAGGTTCTAACGCAACTATCATTGGATGGCGCGACGAGCTTAATCAAAATGGTGTTAAGATTAAAGGATATTCAGATGATGATATTCCTTGGTGTGGTTTATTCGCTGCTATCGTAGTACTTCGCGCACGTAGTGCTGGTGAAGTTGTTGAGGAGCCTCTTTGGGCATTAAATTGGGCTGAATTTGGTACTAAATCACCTCAAGCAGGCCTTGGTGATATATTAGCCTTCCAACGTAACGGTGGTGGTCATGTTGGCTTCTACATCGCCGAAGATAGTACCTGTTATCATGTTCTGGGTGGCAATCAATCCAATAAGGTTTGCATCACTCGCGTTGAAAAGGATCGCTGCAAAGCCGTTCGCCGTCCAAAATATAAGAATCAACCTGAAAGCGTGAAGAGTTATAAGGTTAATGCCAAAGGTGCAGTGAGTAAAAATGAAGCATAATGATATTCAATAATACGTTCTTAAATGCAATCACAGAAGATGAGCATTGCTTGTTATATGCGATTTTAAACAATGATAGAGTAGTTCTTTATGAGATTGCATATGCTAATGCGATTTTATTAATGAATAAACTAATGCGAGTACCTCTTTCAGAAGAAGGAGAACTAGTTAAAGCCAGTATTATTCAAAAGTTTAAAGATGCTACGTGCATTATAGACCAGGAAGACTTAGTTATAACAGATGAAAAACCATGTATTAGTTGATTTGGAGACTGTAGGGACTGGGCATAATGCTGCCTTACTTTCCATAGGGGCAGTTCGATTCGATAACTCAGGATTACATGATACATTCTATGTTAATTGTGACCCTTTAGATGGTATTCAAAAGGGTGCTGTGGCAGATCAACGCACTATGGCTTGGTGGAAGACTCAACCAGCCGAGCTCCAAACTCTACTGACGGTTGATCAACAGCCACTGGCCGTAGCACTGACTAAATTTACCGCTTGGTTTGATAAAGTAGATAAAAGCTATATTTGGGGCTTTGGGCCTTCATTCGATTGCGCCATTCTCGAAGATAATTATAAACTATGCGGAATGCGCAGTCCTTGGACCTATCGCCAAGAAAGATGTGGTCGTACTATTATTCAATTTGATCCAGATAAGAAGCATAAAAAAGAGCGCAGACCTGGGCACCACGAACATCATGCGCTCTATGATGCTATCTATGAAGCAGGCCAGATAGTGGGCATTTTGAAGGAACTAAACCTTAAGCTTCCTTAATGAATAACAATAGAGATGATGTAAATGCGGTCTTAAAACAAGACCTCACTGACTTTATATTATTTTTCCTGCTCGAAAAATATCTATCATCATTTAAATCTGAACATATTCCATTAATAGCAGATGCTATAGCCAATGGTTGGAAAAAACGTATTCAAGCATCGGAGGCAATGATAAACAGTACCAACGAAATGGCTTTAATGCGTGATATTCTTGGTGGTAATCTTCAATTTAAAGAAGCTAAGAAAGAATCTGATAAAATTCTTCATGAAGAAATAGAAAGGCTTAGTAATTTAGTTAGGAATATAGGTGCTGAAGCTCAATTCGAAAGGCAAATTATAGAGCAATCATTAAATCCTGAAATAATCAAAAAACCTTTACGGAAACCTGCCAATGAAAAACATCACAAATCTCCAACAGATCAAGAAGCTTAAGGTATTTTCTTATACATACGAAGTTATATGGGTAAAAGACGCAAAAGCAGTCTATAAATCAAAATCTCCTGAGGCATCCGAAGAGGAAAGTGATGTATGGGGTTGGTGCGATTTCGCTGAACATCATATTTATGTTGATGATTTTTTCATTACTGCAAATTACACCAAGGCAGCTGAAATATTACTGCATGAATGGATACATGCAGGACATGATTATCTAAATCTAGAAGATAAAAACACCGAAGAAGAGTATACCGCTCAAACCGCAAAGATGTTTATGGCATTCATGAAAGATAACCCCGCAGAATTACAGCTCATTCTTAATATAGCAGCCGGTAATAGCAAACCTTAATTACTATGTCATACGATAATGCTCCCGCCGAAGAATTTTTAGACGAATATACAGCTCTTATAGTAACAGGAGAGAATAATGATGGGTTTGGTGTTAAAATTTGTCAAGATATAGACTTTGATACGTTAGCAACGCTGTTATGTTATATCATCAAAACATCCATTGGTCAATTAGTGGATGCCAAAAACATTAATGAAATGGCGGAAATGGATCTGCTAAGACTAGTAGAAGAAAAACTCATTGAAGATGAAACAAAATATCTGTCAGATGATGAAGAAGTCTAGTACTATTTGCATTAAAACAGCAGAAGAATGCGGTGAGCTGATACAAGCTATTTGTAAACAAGCAAATGGCCTAGATAATATATCAAATATTGAACATGAAATTGGTGATGTTTTGGGGTGTATTTGGTATCTGACACAAGAGCTAAAGCTTGATGCTAATAAAATAGAAAGAGTCAAGACAAAGCGCATGCAAAAGCTACTAGCTACCATACAAAAAGCAGTATAGATTTTTACGTAAAAAGTCAAATTAAATCTAACATTTACAGCGAGTATAATGTATATTAACACTGTAAATACTACTCGCTACACATAAATTTATCATGGAAATAACAGTCAAAAAGAGAAATAATCAGATCGAAAAATTCGATGCAGAGAAAGCCAACAGAGTAGTAGAATGGGCAACAAAAAATATCACAGGTGTATCCAGCACAGATATATTAATGAATGCCAATATTAATTTCTACGATGGCATCAGCACAAAAGAGATACACGACTCACTGATCAAATCAGCTGAAGGTCTAATTTCATTAGAACACCCAAATTATACCACAGTCACAGCAAGATTGCTAACCTATGGACTGCGTAAAGAAGTTTGGGGTGGTAATAGACCACCACGTTTAATTGATCACATTAAGAACTGCGTTAATACTGGTGTATATACCCCAGAACTACTAGACAAATATACAGAAGACGAAATTAACAAGATAGATAAATGGATAGATCATTCATTGGATGAAACTATGTTTGATTTTGCCGGGATGAATCATATGATTAAGACTGCATTGGTTCAAGATCGCATTAATAAGAAGATATACGAAACGCCTCAGTTTGCTTTTATCTGTATTGGCATGGTCCACTTTGCGGATTATCAATCACCTAAGAAATTAGAATATGTAAGGGACTTTTATCACGCAGTCTCTCATCGTAAGCTTAATATCCCTACCCCTATGCTCACCCGTTGGCGCACAAAAGCCAAATCTGGTGCATCGTGCTGTCTTATTCAAGTAGATGATACGGCAGATTCTATTTTTACATCTGCTCATCTCATGGCCAAAGCCACAAGTTTTGGATATGGTATCGGCCTTGACTTTAGCCGCATCCGTGCTTTAGGTAGTCCAGTAAAAAATGGAGAAACTGTTCATAGTGGTGTAATACCCTATCTCAGAGTATTCCAGGATGCCATCAAATCCCAACAACAAGGCGGGGCGCGAAGAGGTGCAGGTACCGCAAGCGTAGCTATCTTCCATTTAGAAATTGAAAACATCTTACAATTAAGGAGTGTTGGTGGAACAGAACAGAGTAGAGTCAGGCATTTAGATTATGCTATTGCTATTTCTAAATTATTTTATGAGAGATGGAATAATGGAGAAAATATTACACTATTTTCTTACCATGAAGTTCCTGAAGTGTTCGATTCCTTTGGTCTTCCAGAGTTTGATGATTTATATATTGCTGCAGAACAAAACCCAAATATTAAATTCAAAAAAAGCATCCCAGCTGATGATATCTTCAATTCTTTAATTAAAGAACGCATTGAAACCAACAGAATTTACATTCTCAACATTGATCTTGCCAATATGTATTCACCATGGCTTGATCGTGTACCTATGTCAAATCTATGCATGGAGGTTCTAACACCCGAAATTCCATGCCAATCGTTAAATGACCCTAATGGCGAGATCGGCACATGTCTATTAGCAGCTATTAACATGGCAAATATTAAAAATGATGAAGAACATCGTAAATTATGCCATTTAGCCGTTCGCATGTTAGATGACATGATCGACAGACAAACCTACTTTGCACCAGCTGCAGAGAAATTTACGAAAAATAAAAGATCATTGGGTATTGGTGTTACTAATTTGGCTCATTGGTTAGCATCTAAAGAAATGAATCATGATTCGGAGCAAGCACCCAATGCTATAGATGAGTTTATGGAGAAGCAGCAGTACTTTCTTATGGAAGGTTCTTGGTTGCTTGCAAAGGAAAAAGGTAAAGCACCAGACTGGCATAGATCCAAATACTCACAAGGTGTATCAAAGCTTGATTTGTATAAAAAGGATGTAGATGAAGTCATAACACGCAAACCCACAATGGATTGGGATACACTCATGAAGAATATTCATAAAGATGGCATGAGAAACATGACACTATCATGTGCTATGCCATGCGAAAAATGCTTAAAATGGGATACACTAATATATGCTAATAACACTTCCATGAACTTCCATGAAATTTGTGAGATTTTAGGGTTTTCGTGGGAAAACATTGAAAGTAATAATATGGTAGGATGGCATCAATCTGACAAATATATTACCATAGAAACTGTAGACGGCCCTATAGATACAAACATGATATATTATAATGGTATATCCGAACAAACATTTGACATTGAACTAGAAAATGGTGAAATTATTACAGCAACCAAAGACCATAAATTTCTTACCAAAAACGGATGGAAGAGAGTAGAAGATTTGGCTGAAGATGATGATATTTTAGAAATTAACTAATTATTAGCAATAATGCGTGTAAATTTAGAGTTGATCCCCGCATTAGATAATTCAATCAAAGGTGCCTGTTGCAGTATTACAAAAGAAAGCCTATTAACGCAGTATTCAAATTATGAAAATCAAGAAAATAACAAAATCTAATAATTCTCATGCTACTTATGATATAGAAATACCGAAAGTGCATTCTTATATTATAAATTCAAATAACAGTAAAATCATAACACATAATAGTAGCTTAATGCAGAATTCCACTAATGGCATTGAACCTATAGTTCAATTATTCCAATTTAAGGATGATCGTCAAGGCTCTGCTGCATGGATAGCTCCTAATATTAAAAAATATGGTAAGTTCTATAAATCTGCTTATGATTGTACTAATACAGGTATAATCAATTGTGCCGCTGCTGTTACTAAATGGGTTTGCATGGGAGTTTCTACTAACCATTACTACAACTACGGCAATTACGAGGATAATAAATTAGAATCTACTGATGTGGCCTATGATATATTAATGTCCTATAAAAGAGGATTGAAGACTTTATACTATGCCAAGAACAAACAGGTAATCAATAAGGATACATCGTTAGATAATTCTACTATTACCAGTACATCAAGAGACGATACAAATAATATTGAATCAGCATGCGGAGGGTCTTGTAGCCTTTGAACGACCATATAAAAGAATATATAACTAAAAACCTCTACGATTCAAAAGGTAGATTTTCGAGTGGGAGATGGAATAATATAGAACATATAAGAAAAAGGCATTTTCCCACGTTTGTATTTTTATCAAATGCACTAAACAATGGAATATCTATTTCTGAAAGTATATTTCTTTTATTTAACCCAAAAACATTTTGTATAAAATGTGGAAAGCCTACCGAATTTAAAAGTTTTAACGAAGGGTACAGCAAAACATGCAAATCAAAAATCTGCTTATCTTATGCATACGGATTAAACCCATGTATTCCTACTATTAAAGATAGAATCGCTCTTTCAGAGCGAATGAAAAAACATAACCCAATGTTTAATAAAGAAATCTTAAACAGAAAAATACAAACAGAAAAGGATAAAAACGACGGAATATTGTTTATAAACACCGAAATATCAAAACGCAAGTCATTAGACAGTCGTTACGAAATTTACAATACATTTTCTCCCAAATCACAGATTTTTAAGCCCAAGGATTACATTTTACCTAGTGGCAAAATAGTTAAAGTTCAAGGATATGAACCTTACGCCCTAGATATTCTTTTTAAAACATACACTGAAGATGATATAGATATATGCGGAAAATCCCATATGTTCTATTATACATTTAAAGGCAAGACTAGAAGATATTTTCCTGACATTTTCATTAAAAAAGAGAAAAGATATATTGAGGTCAAATCAATATACACATATAGAAAGTGTCTCCGGCAAAATTTATGTAAAAGGCAAACAATATTAGATCATGGATTTCTTTTCAGTTTTATGATCATAACTAAACCAAAAAAACATGCTGAGCGTATATAATAAAAACGTAGTTAGTAACCAAGACCGTAAAATGTTTCTTGGTCCAGGATTAAATCTGCAAAGATTTGATACCTTTAAGTATAAGAAATTTTACGACTTATACAAAGAGCAAAAATCTGCTTATTGGGATCCAGAAGAAATTGACTTCTCCGGAGAAGCTGCCAAGATTGATACCATGAACCCCACAGAGAAGTGGATTTTTGAGAATAATCTCATGTGGCAGACAGCTACAGACTCAGTACTGAGTCGTGGTATTAACAATATTACTCAGTACGTAACATTGCCAGAATTGGAAGCTGCCTGTGGTTACTGGCAATTTTGTGAAATATTGCACAGTGAGTCATATACCCATGCTCTTAAGGGATTAACCAAAAAACCTGAAGAGTTCTTTGACTCTATCATAACTAATGAAGAGATTAACAAGAGATCAACAGAAACTACCAAGGCATTTGATGCTTTGTTGGGAGCTACAGATACCAATATAAAGGATCATATCTTCAAAACAGTATTATCTACACAGATAGCTGAAGGACTAAATTTCCATGTATCCTTCCTGTTTTCATTCTGGTTTGGTAAGCAAGGAAAAGCCCCGCAAATGGCAAAAATCATCCGCCTTATTAATAAAGATGAAAGTCTTCATGTTGCTATTACCCAAAATATCATCAAATATTGGAGAATCAATCCTGACGAAGGATTTCAAGACATTTTAAAAGCCAATAGAGACTTGGTATATGAAATGTACAAAACTGCAGTTCAGTGCGAGAAAGATTGGGCTAGTTATTTATTTTCAAAGGGCAGCTTAATCGGATTCAATGAATCTAATGTTCATGATTATATTGAATGGTTAGCAAATAATCGTTTACATAGTATGGAATATGATAAAATTTTTGAATGTAAAAAGAACCCTATAGGTTCTTGGCTTCTTGAATATCTAGATCCCACACTTGCGCAATCAGCCCCTCAAGAACAGAATCTTACAACGTATCAAATGGGCAGTAGAAATAATAATATCGACAAACTAAAACTTCGCGGGATATCATTATAGCCTGCTGTATATTAAACATATGCCTAACTCAGAACCTGCCTATTATATTTCTATTCCTAATAAAAAGGATAAAAAGAAAACAGTTTATAGTCTTACCAAAGAAGAAGGTGATAAACTTCAATTTACGTCATTGGACAGTAAAGATATCTTTAATACCACCAAGAGAGAACTAATGCTTAACCTGCAAGTTAGTGATTATGATATTAGTAAAGACCCTTCCTATCTTAAATGAAATACAAGTCAATCTTTATCTCTGACGTTCATCTAGGACTGCCTCATACTAATCTTGAGCTGTTATTAGAGGTGCTAAAGAATAATGAATTTGAGAATCTATTTTTAGTAGGGGATATAATTGACGGCTGGAAGCTTAAACGTAAATTTGAATGGAGTGAGTTAGAAAATAGACTTATTCAAAAGATATTCAAGTTAGCACGCCATGGCGTCAAGGTTCATTATATCATAGGCAACCATGATGAGTTTCTTTACAGCTTTGAAAATCAAAGCTTTGGTGGCATAGAAGTTAAAGAACGCTACATTCATACTACAAATGCAGGTGAAAAGATACTAATAATACATGGACATCAGTTTGACGGTGTGGTTAAATGTAACAAATGGTTACAACGCATAGGATCAACTCTCTACGAATGGTTACTACGCCTAAATGTAAATTTTAACATCCTTAGGCATAAATTAGGCATGGGGTATTGGTCTATAAGCAAGTACCTTAAAAGCAAAACCAAAGAAGCAGTTAATTATGTATCCTCATTTGAGGATACTCTAATGGACTATGCCAAATCTCAGGGAGCTAACAGCATAGTATGTGGTCATATTCATACCCCTAAAATAGTTAAGGGTGAAATTAACTATTATAACACTGGTGACTTTGTAGAAAATGCATCTTACCTTATAGAGACATTAGAAGGTAAGATGCAATTAATTGAACTTTAATTGGCTCCTAATTTTCTAGTGATAAGTTTCAAGATTTTAGACCGAACAATATCATTTTCAGTAAATTGGAATGTATGAATACCATTATCCTCACATTCCTTATCATCAAAGCATTTTAAAATTTTACTGAATCCCGAATGATGCCCAATATCTGCCTGTTTACTATCACCAATAATAGCATATTTTGAGTTATGACCAAAACGCGTAAGCACAGACACACTTTCGGCATAAGTCAGGTTTTGTATTTCATCTACAATTACGAAGCTATTACTGAATGTCATACCACGAACAAAATTTACAGGAATGCATTCAATTCTACCATCAGTCATTAAATTATTAATAGTAGTTTTCGTTACAAGCTCATCTAGTTTTTCCATTAACGGAATAGACCAAGGTTTAAATTTCTCATCTAATTCGCCAGGAAGCGCACCAATACTCTTGGATGCCGACTCCACGATACTACGAATATAAACGATTTTTTCAACTTTATGTTGAGATAATGCAGTTAACCCCGCTAATACTGAAAGATATGTCTTGCTTGATCCTGCCGGGCCATCAACCAATACCATCTTGGTTTGTTCATAATTTAATAGTTGTAAGAAGCTTTTATGGGTATCATTAAATTCGAATTTACAGCGAATATTAAAATTAAGACCATCTATTTCCTTGCCAAATAACGCACTAAGTGAATCCTTAATGTGGGATTTATCAAGACCGACCGTTTCCTCATTATGCTGAGGGCGCTTTTTTCTGGACATCGAATATTACTTACTCATTTTTTCCAGATCTAGCTCGGTAATTATTATGAAATCCATGTTATATTTCTTAGCAAATTGTTTCGCTGCTTCCCATTTGGCTTGATTGACGGCCCAGGTTGCTTGCTCATAAATAACAGTAGATTCTTTCTTCTTTTTAGAAGCTTTCGGTGCTCGAGTTTGTTTATCCGGTTTAATTTCCACCAGATACTTCTTTATGGTATTATTCTCTTTAATCTTAATATAAAGATCCATAAAATATCGATGAATCTTCTCATCAATCGGGGATACATAAGGAATTACCACATTCTCAGAGCCCCACTCAACAACACGGGCGTTTTTATCAGCCCATACCATTAGTTTGAGCTCCAATGAACTTCTATAGGTTATAGAACCGGCATTCTTACACTTATCGGGATATATAGGGCGATAAATGCCCTGCTTATATGGTTTTCGTGCCATTTTTTGTCTCTAACCGAGAGGTAAACTCTTTCTGATGCTCCTCAGTAGAAATATATTTATGAAACTTAGAATCTTTATAGAAATTTATATCATTCTCTGTTTTAATTAAGAGCTTCTTGTAGAATGCCAACATTTCTTTCATTGCCGGGTCCAACCACAACAATTGATCCTTCTCTGATTGAATTAGCAAAGTATTCACAATATTCATAATGACATACATGGGCTCATACTTGCGAAAGAACTTTTCAAACATGGCCTTCTGCACATCTGTCTCGGATACTCTATAGACGACGCTTGTTTTGTCTATGAACTGCCCGTCATCATAATCACCAACCCATTCATATGCAGATAAATTAAAATTACCCTCGATCTCTATCTTTCTATATAATGTTTCAGGACTAAGAGATTCTTTTCCTATTGAAAAGCAGACAAATTTCTTATTCTGCTTATTAAAAATTGCATAAAGGCTATTATCCATATTATTCTCCTACTACTAATGAATATCTTTCGTAAGTGCACGTAGGAACGAAGTGTATTGCATCATAATCAAAGTCTATGAGCTGTCCTTCTGAGTCCTCAACTCTAATCATCATATCATTATCGAACACGTAAAACGCATCTCTATTGCTATTTGTTAAGCATACGAGATTTAGGCGCCTTATATCATATTTGTCTATGTGAGGAACAATGTAATCACCTGGCATATAGCGTTGAATTTGAATGAATTGATAAAAATCCCGAAGGTCTTCATCCCATGCACCACCATCAAAGATCATGCCTATTAGTTCCTTGGGCATATCCTTATTTAAAAGACTAGAGAAGCGAGATAAGTGCTTATGGAACCCAGCATGTGCTAAAGAACCTTCCCTAGGCTTGAATAAACTACGGATATGAGGCTGCTGAACATATTTTACAATTTCAGCTGCATTTCTCTGGAAGTTTGGGGTTAATTTAAGCATTAAAGTTTCAATATATGACTTAAAGTCGTACTACTGAGCATTACATCCTTTAAAGCACTATAATAATGCTCGTCAATGCCAAATTTATTCACATAACCAGGATTTGATTCCTTATTATTAGCATTTACCGCATTTTCTAGTAATTTTCGCTCTATACCAAGCTTTTGATGTAGATAATTCACAGGATCGGCGAGGCATTGCGCCGCATCAAGTCGTGTAACTGTGGATAAGTCATAATCTCCAGTGCGATTAGCCTTATCATGTTGTTCTTTCCATGCAGCAATGGTAGAATCGTTATTCAAAATGAAGTTATTAATAGATTGTACTGATATCACCTCTCGAGATATCATTTCAATAGTCTTATACAAGATAAAATCCATCAAATCATAATCAATCTGACATAATTTATATTCAAATTCACCTGGAGGAACTATATTGAACATTGGAATAGCATTACCGGGAAAAGCAGTTAAATGATAAACATCAAAAGATGAGTCCTTGATAAACTTTTTTAAGGCAATGACCTCTGGAACAGTAAATTCTTTATTTCCCATTCCATGATAAACACCAGCTTGTTTATAAACTGATGCTAAAATAGACAATATACGATCACTTGGATATGTTGGTATTCCTAAAACTATGTATTTCATGATTCTAATGAGTCTTTAATGGCTTCTAATGATGCTTTATAACGTTCTTTTGAGTACATGCGACGAGCAGCTAAACGGGCACGCTGCCCATATCGCAGTAATGTTGGATAACTCGTATCAATAAAACTAAAAATCCCACCTAAACATTCATGGCAAGGCACAAAATTCTCGCCGCCATCATTATTTTTAGTTTTTAAGAATAAGCTATTAGTTTGGGTGAATAATTGCGCACTTCCGCCTGTAGGGGATGTTATAACCGGAACACCAAATAAGGCAGCTTCAGCTAAATACAAGCCAGAATAATTAGTACGATGTGAAGAAATAACCACATGGCTATTTTGGAGCAAACTTAGATAATCTTCTCTCTTTTCCAAAGGCCCTATATACTCTATACCAGCTATCTTAAAGGTTCTGATAAGATCTTCGCGTGGAATATAATTAAATTTGAAAATGACCTTGTATTTCTTTGCATAAGCAGAAGTAAAGATAAAACGTGTCAAATGGACAATATCATTAGTATTATAATCCAGTTCATTTTGGAACAAAACAGTAATGTTAAAGGTTTTTTCCTTATTAATAATTGTAGAAGCATATTTCTTATCAAATTCAGCTAAGTCTACTGGCTTGATGACAGTATATGCATCGGGATATTTAAGTTTCCAGTATTCAGATGGGATAATTTGAATATTCTGGCGACTGACATACTCTTCTAATTCAGTTAAATCCATACTATTATATACAAATAAAAACTATTTCTGCAACTTATAAGCATAAATTAAGCCAATCATCAAACTCACAACAAACACGTTCTCCCGTTAGATCATATGGAAGAAAATGATGTGATAGAACGGCAGATGCGTATGATTTACGCGCATCCATATTCGGTGTATTAAATAGATACGCCAACTGAGTAATATCAGTATGGCATTCATGTACTGCACCGGAGCCTGTAAATGCACCAGTTCCCAATACAGCTACGGGTAACCCACTTAATGTAGCCTCACTCGCACATGTTGAATTTACAGTGACTAGTGCACTACATTGCGGAAGACGTTCAGCAAAACTTTCAGTTACATCAAGTACCCAATTAGGCCGCCAAATACCACCATGATTAAAATTTTTTCGCTCACTTGGATGAGGGCGAATTAATGTAGGGATATCAGGCAAGTGATGTTTTAACAACCTGAGAGTTTCGGTGACTTTATCTGCAGCTGAGTTTCCATAAGGAAATTCTGTATTGAGATTACAATCATTGCGATTTTGTAATGCAACAAGAATAGGCCCATTATCAATACCCCGAAAGCCATATGTCCATCCAAACCAACGATTAGATACCCACTCAAGCGAGTATCGATAATTATTTTTCCATCTCTGCTGAGTACATAGATTAGAATGAGAAAAGAATCCTGCGCGATCTACAAATATACCAGCAGATTGACAAATAAGACTATTCTCTACATATAGGACATTCTGCCCATAGAGTTGCATCCAATTCTGTGGAACGCGACAGTTCCATGCTATTACATTATGGTAGTTTTTTATAGCCGCACAATAACCAGAAGTATCAACTGATATATCAACCCATTTTATTGCCACACCGCTAGCCAAAGCCTTTGCATTAATCCATTTCCTAAGTTCTGAGTTTAATACTTTAGGCATTACTAAAGCAATAGCTTCGATCATATTATCTGTATAAGTACCTGTTGGTGTTTCTCATTCCTAGCTAAAACATTAAAATTAACATTATTAATATTAACCCACTCAAGAAAAGCGTGAAACTCATGATCCTCATAACCGGCATAATTATATAGTTCATCAAAAAGAAGTAATGGTTTCTCTGCTAGTATCCATTCACTTAAAGCATTCAAAATAGTTTGTGTCGAGCTGCCAAGATCACAGTCAAAATGAATTCCTTCTAGCTTTCGAATAGGCTCATGACTCATAGACATGAAATGAGGAAGTGTTTCATTAAACCAACCAGGAATAATACGCACATTGGCGCGCCATTTGATCTTACTTACATCTGTTTTAAAATGTCCTGCAGGATGTCCAGATATCCATGCTTCAGGAAGACCATCAAATGAATCAAATCCTGTAAACAATGCATTCAGGCGGACTTCAGCCATATAGTTAATCGACCGCACATTCCATACACCAAACTCAAAAGCATGACCACTCGTAATTCCTGTAAGGTATTGGTGCCATATTTCTCCTCTTGTTTTACATTTCATGGGAGCATTCATAATAAGATCTCGTAATTCGTAAAAAGTCATCATGGCGTTGGAGTAGGCGTTGGCGTAGGCGTTGGAGTAGGCGTTGGCGTTGGAGTAGGCGTTGGCGTAGGCGTAGGCGTAGGCGTAGGCGTTGGCGTAGGCGTAGGCGTAGGCGTTGGCGTAGGCGGAGGCGGAGG
>Ga0214923_10002107_pt1 | contig 27087 bp, 28 predicted proteins | sample LL1510_MetaG_FD_177993 | JGI IMG/M metagenome (GOLD analysis project Ga0214923, IMG submission 177993) | Freshwater microbial communities from Lake Lanier, Atlanta, Georgia, United States - LL-1510 | ecosystem: Environmental > Aquatic > Freshwater > Lake | place: USA: Georgia | collected...
ATTCACATTCTTATCTGGAACAATTGCTACATCAAATATTTCCGTAGCTGGTAACGCATTGTTCACAAACACCGCAACTTTAGCAGTTGGTTACTTCTCATCCCCACTTTCATCTAGAATTTTCAACTTCCAAACAGGAACAATTGCTGCAGGATTCTTCTCCTCACCAGTTGCTGGTAACATTTTTACCTTCTTAGGTAATATCTCTGCTGCAAACGGTACATTCGTAACATTAAGTGCACAATCATTAAATGTTAATAACTTATTTACAGTAGATTCTACTGGATCGATATTTAATAATAGTGTGACATTTAATGACACAATTGAGTTTAATGCTGTAGGTGACTTAGCCGTAGCAAACGACTTAGTATTTACAAATACTTCACTATCAAAAATTAGAACTAATAATGACTTAAACTTTGAAATCGGAGAGCCTTTCAATTCAAGTAATATGACTGTAAATCTATTTAACTCAGGTCAACTAGTAATTAATGGTGATATGCAGTTAAATGGTAGGATAAATGGAAACTTTACTTTGGATTCAGCATCGACTTTATCTGCAACATACTTAGTAAACTCAACAAGCACTCTCTCAACACCTATGATTAGAGTTGGTGCAAATACTGCATTCATTACAACAATTCCTCTTTCTGACTTAAGATTAAAAGATGGTATTGAGAGTTATAGTAATGCGTTATCAACAATCCAACAGTTAAGACCAGTATCATTCAACTTTAGAGATACAAACGATTTAACACAAACAACTCCTGAAAAACAATTTGGATTTGTTGCACAAGAAGTAGAAGAAGTACTTCCAACTTTAGTTTCAAATGTAACCTTAATTAATGGGGTTTGGTATAAAGGTCTTGATTATGGAAAACTTACTCCTTTATTAGTTGGTGCAGTAAAAGAACAACAAGATCAAATATCAGCTTTATCTAATTCAATTGGATCAATTAATTTCTCAGAGGCTTCTTCTATGTATAACTCAGTTATGTCGACAATTAACGCTCTTTCAATGTCTACTGATAATGGAGACTTAGTAGTTGGAACAGATTTAATAGTAAATGGAAAGACAATATTAAACGAAACAACCTTTACAGGAGATGTAAAAGTTGGTCAAATTGCGTTTGATACATTAAATAATAGTTTGAATGTACTAGGTGCTTCTTGTGTAAGGCCTGATGGAACATTAGATGAGGCATTATGTCAAACACAATCACTGTTCTTAATGAAGAACAAATCAGGAAATTTAAATATTTTCGATGGAAAAGTTGTTCTTAAACCAAACGGAGACATGCAAGTTGAAAAAATTAACGTAACAGAAATTAAGGCTGATGAGTATAAAGTTGCTTCAACTTCTCAAGTATCTGGAACAGAAACATTGTTAGCAAACCATACAGAGATAGTGATAAATACAACTAAAGTAAAAGCAAATTCTAAAGTATTTGTTACTGCCTCAAACAATCTTGAAGGAAAAACCCTTTATGTTGATGAAAAAGTTGAAGGATCCTCATTTAAAGTAAAGATTAATCAAAGTATGACAACTGATGTCAAGTTTGACTGGTTCATCTTGAACATTGAATAACATTCTTGAAGAAAGATTGAATATAAGTCAAAATATATTATGCCTAAAATTTCTCCTTTCGAAGAAAATATAAATAATACTCAAGAAGTTGGTGTGGTAGAAAAAATAATAGAATCATTAATATATGTTGATGGTTTGCCTGGTGCTAGAGTTTTTGAAGAGATATTAACCGAAGATGGTGCTAAAGGTTTTGTTTTTTCTGTAGACAGGGATCATGTTATTTGCTTACTTTCTTCTAATTCTAAACCTAAAAAAGGTATAAGAGTATCAAGAAAAGGAGATTTAATTAGGGTAAGAGTTGGTACTGGGTTATTAGGACATGTTGTAGATTCATTTGGAAATTCATTAGATAGATCCAATCCAGTAAGTAACGCTAAAGAATATAGAATATTAGATTCAGATGTTCCAAATATCAGTCAGAGAGTAGTGATTGATAAATCTCTACATACAGGAGTTACAGTAGTTGATATGATGATACCTTTAGGAAAAGGACAAAGAGAATTAATTATTGGCGATAGAGGTACTGGAAAAAATTGGTTTGTAAATTCAGTTATAAAAACTCAATCTCAAGAGGGTGTAGTTTGTATTTATTGCGGAATTGGAAAAAAGAAATCAGCAATTGAAAGTAATATTAAGATTTTAAAAAATTCAACAGGTGCAAAAAATATTATTAACTTAGTTACATATGCAAATGATTCCTTAGGAACTATTTATCTTGCCCCTTATGCAGCCATGACTGTTGCAGAATATTTTAGAGATCAAGGTAAAGAAGTATTAGTTGTTTTTGACGACCTTGGGATGCACGCAAAAGTGTATAGAGAAATTTCACTTTTATCAAAAAGATTCCCTGGAAGGAATTCTTATCCATCAGATATATTTTTTACCCATTCAAAATTACTTGAAAGGGCAGGTAACTTTAAGAATAAAGACTCAAGCATATCTATCACCTGTCTGCCAATAGTAGAAAGTTTAGGAGGGGATATTTCAGGTTACGTTCAAACTAACTTAATGTCAATGACTGATGGACATATCTTCTTTGATATTGATTTATATAACCAAGGTGTAAGACCTGCTATTAATTATTTTTTAAGTGTTACAAGAGTTGGAAGACAGACTCAGTCTTCAATTAGATACAAGATAAATAGAGAACTTAATGGTATTTTATCTTTGTATGAGAAGACCAAATCCTTTATTCATTTTGGGGCAGAGATTTCGGAAGGAGTTAGGCTTAATTTGAGACTTGGTGAGAAAATTAATCAATTTTTTGATCAGACAGGAGATATTGTAGTTCCATCAAACATTCAAATATTAGTTTTTTCATTAATATGGAGTCAGAAATGGGATAGTTACGATAAAGATACAATTCAAAACGAGTTAAAAAGAATAATTTTTATATATATTAATGATGCGTCATTCAGAAAGTTGGTTGATGACTTGATTAGTGATTCCGAAGATTTGAATTCGTTTTTACAACTTTATTTGAAAAATGAGACTTTATTAGCTGAGAAGTTATTTCCAAAAAAGAAGAAATGAAGAATACAAAGGCATTAAAGAAAGATTTAAATAACGTTACTTCCTTAAGAGATTTAGTATCTTCCTTGGAGGAATTGTCTGCAATGAGATACCGAAAAACCAAGAAAAATGTTTTGGATACTAGAGGTTTTCTTGATGAGATAAGTGTACTTTATAAGCAAGTTAAAAATAACTATATTTCTCTTAAAACATCTTCAGGTGAGAAGCCTGAAATTAAATATAGAAAACCAACCAAGAAGGTTTGTTACATTTTTTTATCTGCAAATGGAGGTTTATTTGGAGATGTAATAAATAGAAATTTTAGTAATCTAAAATCTTATTTGAAAAGGCTTCCTCCGGATGAATTGATAGTAGTAGGATCCGTTGGAGCCAGGTTATTTGAATTTTCTGAAGTTAAAAACCTAGTTCCTAATACTTATTTTCCACTGAGTGACTCAAGTGGGGACAAAGAGAACCTAGATACAATACTTAAATACGCATTAGATTTTGAAAAAATTGTAATATTTTATACTAAATATGTAGAGATTTTAAACCAATCTCCTACAGCAGACTCTGTCACAGGTGATATTATTTTTGAAGAATCCGTTCTTGAATCTTCTGGAAAAGTTGGTCAGTTAGAGGAGGATTTTTTGTATGAGCCTGGTATAGAAAAGATTTTAGCTATTTTTGAAAATCAAATGATTTCCTCATTATTTGAACAAAAAGTACTTGAATCAGGTTTATCCAAATTTACTTCAAGAATGGTCTCATTAGATTCGGCTTCTGAAAAAATTAAACAAAATATGGTTAAAATAAGAATGGAGTATCAAAAAATGAAGCACTCTGAGGCAAGTAAAAAGTCTGTAGTTCAGATTGCTGGGTTTATTTCTCAATTATGAATAACGAAGATTTAAATTTAAAATATGGAATAGTAAAATCAGTTAAAAACTTTGTAGTTGAGTTAGAGTTTTTGGATGACCATGGACTTGAGATAGGGGAGGTTCTTTATTTGGAATCTAATCCAGAAGTAAGGTTAATTGCCTTGTCGTCATCTAAAAATATAAATTGTTTTTATTGCGCATCTATTGCGGAATCATACTTGGTTCCAAGAGGTTCTAGGTTTATTAGAACAGAAGAAGTAATCAAAGTTCCTGCTGGTGAGAAAATACTAGGAAGGGTGATTGATGTTTTTGGAAACTCTTTAGATGGAGGGGGAAAAATAGAAGCAGATAGGCACGAAGAGTTGTTTAAGAGACTTGATAATTTTTATACATCTTCTGATGCGGGGGAGTCTTCTAATTTTATTGAAACAGGAATAAAGGTAATTGATGTTTTTGCCCCACTAGTTGGAGGTAGGAAAGTCGGATTGTTTGGCGGCGCTGGCGTAGGAAAGACAGTTCTGCTATCAGAAATTCTTCATAATGTTATAAATCGTGAGAAAGAAAAATACATTTCTATTTTTGCAGGTATTGGAGAAAGAACAAGAGAAGGTCAGGAATTATATGAAGAATTAAAAAGAACAGATGTTTTGGACCAGGCTTCCTTAATATTTGGAACAATGGGATCTAATCCTACAGTAAGGTTTTTAACAGGCTATGCTTCTGTTGCTTTAGCAAAACATTTTAGAGATATACAAGCAAAAAATGTTTTGTTTCTTGCGGACAATATGTTTAGATTTGCACAGGCTGGAAATGAATTATTTTTACTTATGGATCAGATTTCATCAGAAGATGGTTATCAAGCGGCACTAGTTTCCCAGATTGCGGAAATTCATGAAACCCTTGTTAATAATAATCAAACAATTACAACAATCGAAGCAATTTATGTACCTGCAGATGATATTTTTGATCCTGCTGTTCAAGAGGTATTTGGATATTTAGACTCCTCAATTTTATTATCTAGAGATGTTTATAGAGAAGGAAGGTATCCTGCGGTTGATATTCTACAAACATCCTCAACTCTTATAAGTCCTGAAACAGTTGGTACCTACCATTACGATGTTGTAATTAAAGCAAAGAGTTTATTAAGAGACGCTATTTCAATCGAAAGAATTGTTGCTTTGGTTGGTATTACAGAGTTATCAGATCAAGATAGATTGATTTATGAAAGATCGGCTAAATTAAAGAATTATTTAACGCAATATTTTTTTACTGCAGAGAAACAGACTGGAAGGAAAGGAAGTTATGTACCACTTAGCAAATCACTAGAGGATATTGATAAAATTGTTTCTGGTAAAGTTGATGATTTATCAGAGGATAAATTTTTATTTATTGGATCTCTAGATGAGATTACAGAGTAATGGATAAAGAAACTGTAAAGCTTTTTTTAAATATTAGAAGTAGGAGTACAGTTTTTTTTAATGATTACTGCGATGCTGTTTCTAGTACAAATGAAGTTGGTCCTTTTGATATCCTACCATTTCATATAAATTTTATTTGTATTATAAGTGATTACTTACATGTCTATGAGGGAGAGAATAAAAAGATAGACATGAAAATAACTCAAGGTATTTTGAAAGTTCAAGACAATAGGGTTTTAGTTTTTTTAGATGTATAATTAAGGATTACGAGTGCCTTCGTAGTTCAATGGACAGAACAAATCCGTCCTAAGGATAAAATGTAGGTTCGATTCCTGCCGAAGGCACCAAATATTGACAATAAATGACAGAAAATGCTAAAAAATTTTTAACTAGGTTATCAAACATATTCCTAATACTTGGAATTGTCCTAATTTTTCTTACATATTACCAGATTGTCTTTAATGAAGTTAAATATAGAATAGATAATTTACTCAAAGTATCTTATACGCTTGAAAGTGAGGGGATAAAAGTTGAGGACAAAAAATCATCTTTTATTGATGCTAAAAATATTATTATTAAGCCGATTAATACTGATTTTTCTATTGTAATTGAATCAATTAATGTAAGTGCCCCAATAATTTCTGATGTTCCAATTATTAATAAACAAGACTACTTAGAGAGTTTGAAAAAGGGTGTTGCTCATGCTTCTTTTTCTGATTATCCAGATAACCCGGTTGGTAAGGTGTACTTATTTGCTCATTCATCCTCAAATTTTTGGGAATTGGGAAGATATTCAAGTGTTTTTAATTTACTTCATAAACTTAAAGTTGATAGTCAAATTAATATCTTTTATAAAAATAAAAGATATGTGTATCAAGTTGAAAATATTGAATATAAAAAAGATTTCCGAGTAGATGAGACAATATATGAAAGTATAGGACCATCTCTTACTTTGCAAACTTGCCATCCTCCAGGAACTACTTTAAATAGACTAATAATAACTTCTTCGTTGATTAAAGTTGAATAAATTTATCTTATTCCTAATGTATATAAATCTGTTTGATCTCCAGATTTAAATGTAGTTAGAATTACTAATTTATCTCCATAAATTGTTGTATACACGTCATTTGAGTAAAGTGTGTTGCTATATATTTCTACTTTGTTTGTACCATCAATTCTTACGATTGAGATCTTACCTTTATGATTTTTTTCATCAAAATTTTCAACTAGGATTATATGGAAAGAATCTGAGTACCAAGTAATTTTTGGCTGAGGTTGCTTTTCGTCTAATTCTAAAACTACTGTTTCTATTTTTTCACCAACTGGTATTGGTGTTTCCATGTTGTAGATGAGATATTTAATTTTATTATTTTCTACTTTTTTATAGATGAATTTTTTATTGTCTGGACTCCAGATAGTGTTTTCATCACTAGCAATTTTTACTCTGTCTTCTGGAATTTCAATTTTAGAAATAAAGTCTAGTCTCTTCTTTTGTATCTTTTTATTCCATATATCCTTAGTTTCATTTGGGTTGGTGATAGGTGACACGTTATTACTTGTAAGATTTACTAAGTAAAATTTAGATTCATTTGTTTCAATTAACAATTCATCCTCGTCTGGAGACCAAGTAATATTTTTTCCATCTGAGTATTTTACAAAATTGGTATCTTTTACAGCATTCTTTGCAGAATTGGCAAAGAAATTTAATCCTTGATCTTTAAATGAAACTATCCATACTCCTGATGCCTCTGGATCTTTAGAGAAGAAAGCTAGCTTTTCTAGAGAGTAAGATAAAGTTGGTTTTCTTGCTCCTGTATTTGTAAGTGGTTCTAATCTTGGAGTTTGTGAAATTAACATGGCGGTAATATCTGTAACTAATTCTGGGAATACCTCTATCTCTTTTTCCCAAGTAACGTATCCATTTTTAACAATTTTTAATTTATGTTTACCTAAATCGACACCTGAAATTGAGTTGTTAGTGGCTGTAATTAATTTATCGTCTAAATATACGTTTGCCCCTTCAGGTTGAGATTTAGCTGAAATCATACCTGTTTGTTTAACCTTTAAATCTGAAAGTTGAACTTTGCTTGTAAAGTTAATATTTGGTCTCCAACCACTTAGAAAGAAATAAAGAAGGACAGTTGATCCTAATAAAATAATAAGAATTAGTATTTTGGTATAACTTTTTTGATTCATATATTAAATATACTATAATTCTACTATGTTTTCTAAAAAGATTGGTGTAGATTTGGGTACTGCTAATATAAGGGTTTGTTCTCTAAATTCAAAAGAATTAAAATTTGAAAGTAATATATTAATTCAAGACATAAACTCAGGTGATTATATTAAAAGGGGAACCGAAGCTTTAGAATTAATTGGTAAAGTAAATAATGAGTTGAGTATCATCAAGCCTGTTAAAAGTGGTATTTTGCAAGATATAGATGCACAAAAAGAACTTCTTATAGGTATTATTGATTCTTTTATTGGGAATCATAGAATCATTAAACCTGACTTTTTAATATCTATACCTAGGTCTCTTAGAGATTCTGATAGAAACACTATTTATACATTAATTGAGGAGTTAGGAGGTAGTTCTCAGTCTTATCTTATTCCTGAAATTATTTTATCTGCAATTGGGTTGAAATTACCTTTTTATAGCTCTACAGGAACCGCCATAGTAAATTTAGGTGCCGGTACTGTTGAAACTGCTGTTCTTAGTTTGGGAGGTATTAATTCCTCTAATACTTTAAATTACGGTGGGGACGATTTGGATCAATTAATTGTTGATTACTTTAAATCCAATAATGTATTAATTGGTTTAAGATCTGCTGAGAATTTAAAAAAATTAGTATTAAGTGCTGAACTTGAAGACAAAAATGAAATTCTTGAAATAAAAGGAAAAGAATTAAGTTCTGGTAAGGCGATTATTTTTAATTTTAAAAGAGACGATTTGCGAATTGCAGTACTTCCAGGATTAGAAAAGATTGCTTCTTCGATAAAGCACGTAATAGAAAATCTACCTCCTGAGTTATCTGGTGATGTATTAGATAAAGGAATAATTTTAACTGGAGGATTGTCTAAATTGAGAAAATTACCTACTTTCTTAACAACTTTTTTAGGAGTTCCCGTTTATGTCTTGGAGAATTCAGATAATTCAGCAATAATAGGTTTAAAGTATCTAGTTGATAATATTGATTTAATACCTAAATACTTAAGATTATGAAGATTGCAATTGATTGTTCAAGACTTAATACCGAAAAGAAGACTGGAACACATAGATTTTTAATTGGTTTTTTAAATGAGTTATCTAAAAGAGATGGGTTAGAGCTTTTCTTTTATTTTAATTACCTAGATAAGGGTCTTGCTGATTTTAAATTTCTTAAAAAAGGAAAAGTAATTGTATTAGAAAAATCTTTTTATACTCAGCTAACTCTGCTAGGGGAGTTACATAAGTATGATTACTTTGTTTTTCCTTGGCAGACAGTTCCTTTTTTATCTTTTTTAACTTCTGGGAATGTAGTTGCCATTATACACGATACCGGTTTTACTTTCAAAACAAAATTAATTACATTTTTGACTCAAATTTTTTCAAAAGAGCTATATTCTGTTTCAAAATCAACCTCGGAAAAGCTAATAAAAAAAACTAATTTAATTACAGAAGGGGTCGATATTTCTATTTTTTATAAAATAAAAGATTTAGAACTTAATAATTTAAAAAGAAACCTAAGCATACCTGAAAAATATCTATTATCAGTTGGTAGGATTGAGGAGAGAAAGAATATTTTTAATAATTTAGAAGCATTTAGTATAGTTTCAAAATTCTACCCAACTTTAAAGTACTGTTTTGTAGGTAATTTTGAAATTGATGAGAATATTATTTACTCTTATTTAGATAAATTAATGATTGATAGAGATAAGGTGGTTTTTAAAAATTATCTAAGTGATAAAGAATTAAATTTAGTTTTAAACTCTTGCGAATTAGTGGTTTTTACATCAAAAGAGGAAGGTTTTGGTTTACCGGTTTTAGAATCTTATTCTGTTGGAAAATGGGTTATTTTATCTAGAATACAACAATTAGCAGAGTTATCTTTGACTGCTAAGCAATTAGTTGACCCAAATAATCCAAAAGAAATTGCTGAAGCAATTGTTTATTTTTTAAGTAATAAACTAAAACTTAAAAAAGAATTTAATCCAGAGAGGATATTAGAAATACATAGCTGGAAAAATTCTGTTGATTTATTTTTAAAAGGACTTAGTCATGGAAGATAATTTATTAGGAGTAAAGATAAATTATCCCTTTGTCAAAAAAAATTTTAATGAAATTTTAAATACTTTAATTAATAAAAAAGATAGCTCTTTTATCTTTACAGTTAATCCAGAATTTGTAGTAGACTCAACAACTGATTCTTACTTTAAAGCTATTTTGAATAAAGGTAGTTTTAATTCTGCTGATGGTATTGGGGTTGTAATGGCTTTAGAATATCAACATTTATTAAAATCTGGTTTAAGTCCCTATTATTCAATTATTTTGGTTTTAAAAAAGTTGGTAAAAGGATCTTTGACAGTTAAAAGATTCACCGGGGTTGAGATAACACAGAAGATTTTAGAGTATGCAGATCAAAATTATTTAAGTATTTTTTTACTTGGTGGGGATAAATCAAAATTAGTTTCAGAAAAATTACTTATAGCCTTAGAGCAGAAGTATAGAAATATAAATTTTATAGGTGCAAGTAGTTTATTTAGTTCTAAACCAAATGATGACGAAGTAACTATTGACTATATTAAAGAATGTATGTCTTCAAAGGGTGTAAAAGTTTTAGATTTCATATTAGTTGGTTACGGACATCCTTATCAAGAGAAATGGATAGATAGAAATTTTTCTAAATTGAAGATCAGAGTTTTTGTTGGTGTGGGTGGGACCTTTGATTTTTTAAGCGGCAACATAAGAAGAGCTCCTACCGTAATTCAGAAAATAGGGCTTGAGTGGTTATTTAGATTAATCCAACAACCAAAAAGATTTAAAAGAATTTTTAAAGCAGTTGTAATATTTTCATACTTGATTTTTAATAAAATTAAGCAGAATTCAAATAAATAAATTTCCTATATTGACATAAATTTTTTTTATTTTAATAATAATGGTATGACATTGGATATAAAGGACAGATTATATACATCCTCCGAGGTTGCTGAAATCTTAGGAGTTAGTTTGAGAAGTGTGTACAGATATCTTGAAGAAGGTAAGCTTGATGCAGATATTAAAACTGCAACAGGTAGACACAGATTCTCGAAGAAAAATATTTTAGATTTCTTACAGCCTTCTGATTCAAATTCAAGAAATAATGAAAAATCTATAGTAAATGAAGCTTCTTTTCCAAAAGCACCTACTCCAGAAAAATTAAGCACCTTCTCTTCAGTAGATACTGTAGCGGATGAGTTTGACTTTGATAATTTTTTTGAGACAGACGTAGTGAAAAAAGATTCAGTATTTCCAAGCACCTCTAATTTGCAAAATAAAACTAGTTTAGCTGATTCAGTAAAAGATGATAATCAAAATTATCTTGATGAATCAGATGACCTTGAAAAATTATTTGAGGAGTTAGAAAAAGAATTTGTTTCTCAAAATTCAAATAATAATTTACAAACCGACAAGCAAGTATCTAAATTAACAGAGGATGAGTTCGATTTTAACTTTGATTTTCTAGATAAAGATGAAAATGTAAGCGACTATCTTAAAGTTGACCCAGCTAACAATCAAATTCTTTCTTCTAAGAAGAATACTTTTGACGATTCTGACTTTGATTTCTTAGATAATTTTTTTGAATCTAAGGAGGAAAAAAAATCCTCTAATGATGTCCAAAATGACAAAAAAGAAGAAGATGAGTTTGATTTTTTTGACTTAGACTCAGTTTTCGAAGATAGCTCAGTGAAAGGTTCCCCTTCAGTAAACAATGTTTCTAATTCTCAGGTAGAGCAAAAAGACGATTCAGAGGGTTGGCTTGAAAGATTCAGAAAAGCTTCTGAGAAAGTTAATACCCAAGAGAACGTAAAGAAAAATAACGAAGATTTTGATTTATCAAGTTTTTTTAATAATAAAAAAGATACGAGCACTTTTTCCTTAAAACATAATGATTATCAATCCACTTCTCAAAGTGATATTACTAAAGATGATTTTAAATCTAGTAGAGAAGAGAGAAAAAAAGAATATTATTACATCAGTAGTTTATCCGGACCAAAAGAAATTGCTCAGACTATAGATAAAGTATCTAGAAAGTTTGATTTAGATTATGCATTTACAATGAATGCAGGATTATCTTTGCATAAAGACATTTCACCATTTACTCTTATTCATGTTTATATAAATGAAAGAGATTTAGAGATATTTGAAGATTATTTAAAATTAACTCCATCGTCAGAAAGAGACGCTCATTTATGTATATTTCCATCTAGGGACAGGGAAATATTTGAAGATTCTTATGAACTCAATGGATTATTTGTTGTTTCAAACGTTCAACTAAGGTCTGATTTTATTGATAAAGGTATGGATAATTACGCTAGAGAGATATAAACATCTTTACATTTTCTCCATTTGCTATATAATATATTTGGTCTAGCTAGAAATTGATCTAATAATGTGGGCAGGATTATTAGATTTTTGAGTACAGTTAGACCATTTTAGTATATGAAGAGGTTATTATACTTAGATCTAACACTACCTGTTTTTGCTGATAAAGACCTTTGTGAAAGGTATTCCAGATTTTTAAAAAATACCTTTAGAAGTTTGGAGAAAACCTCAAATATTAAACTTTATTTTTCAATGAATTTATTTAATGAAATTCATTTAAATTCTACTTTTTTAGAAATAATTCCTATTTTAAAGTCTTTGGTAGACTCTGAGAGGGCAGAGATAGTTTTATCCGCCTCTTTTAATATATCAAATAATAGTAACCAGCAAGCTTTTATTTATGACATGTTATACTCCGAATATTTTAATGGATACCATCTTGGAATGCCTAGAGATTTCGAAGGGGATGAGTGTATTATGTTAAAAAATTACATATCCTATTTCTTACCTCGTGGTCAGATAACCTCTTCTTTGATTGATTCAATGGGTTTGATGGGTTATAGGAGATTGTTTGTTTCTAAAAATTTAATTGATACCCCCTTAATTTATAGTGGAATACAATTGATTCCAGTTCAGTTAAATACAAGTCTACTATTTAAAAATTATATTACTTCAGAGGTAGTAAATGAATTTTTTCAGGGGGATGATAGTTCTGTATTTTATTTAAACTTATTTGAATTATTTCAAGATAATCCTTTCAATATAGAGACAAATCTTTCATCCTTTTTATATCTTTTAGATAAGAGTATTAGTGGATGGGATTTTCTTGACATTGATGATGAAAATATGAAATTTAATGAAAATTTGCCTTCAAACATTTTAGAGAGGTTATCCGGAAATCCAGAACTTGATGATCTAGATAATATTAAACAAGAGTTAGTAAAATATTTTTCCCATAAATCTTTAAATAATAATGATGACTTTAAAAGAATACCTGTATGGGTAAATGTAGAGGATAGAGAAATTGCTTTACAAAATATGTTCAACTTAAAAATTATGTCATTACTGTCTTCTGAGGTTAGTAGAAAAAATATTTTACTCAATCCACATTTAAAAGACCATGTTAATGATATAATTGATATGTTGGTAACTTCAAGTTACTCTAATGAAGATATAAAAAGTCTTTTTTCAGTTTTTCAAGATAAAATAAACCAGAAATAGGCCTTCTAGCAGTATTTATTAATGTTTGATAGTTAGTTAATTTTGAGTTGTATTTAAAACAAAAAAGAGGGTATTAACCCTCTTTTTTGAAAGTGATTAAAATAAATAAATTATTTTAATTCTACTTTTGCTCCTGCTTCCTCTAATTTTTTCTTAATCTTTTCTGCCTCTTCTTTCTTTACGCCTTCTTTTAGAGTTTTAGGTGCTGACTCAACAAAAGCTTTTGCTTCTGGAAGACCAAGAGAAGAGTCAATTTCTCTTACTGCTTTAATTACAGCAATTTTATTTGCTCCTGCATCTGATAAGATGACATCGAATTCATCTTGTTCTGATGCTGCAGCTGACGCTCCTGCTACTGGAGCTGCTCCTGCTACCATTACTGGTGCTGATGCTGATACTCCAAATTTTTCTTCCATAGCTTTAACTAATTCGTTAAGCTCTAGTATGGTCATGGATTCAACCATTTCCATTATTTTTTGTGCGTTATCGCTTAGTGACATAATTTATATCCTTTCTTTCCAAATAATTACTTATTTTTTTGGTTTGCTACTGAATTAAGTACGTACACAATCTTAGACTTAGATTGATTTAATGTATTTACAAATTTGTAAACAGGGGAGTTCATTGAACCAATTAATCTTCCGATTAATTCTTCTTTTGAAGGTAGTTTGCTAATTTCTACTAAACTCTTTTCGTCAACAAATTTGTTTTCGAAAAAACCACCTTTTGCCTTCAAGTTTTCAACTTTTTTTGTAAAGTCGAAGAATGTTTTTATGGTGCTTATTGGGTCTTCATACGCAACTACAGCAACTGTTTGTCCTGCAAGTGAGTCTGAAGCCTTTTCATTACCTTCCATACCTTTAAAAGCTATTTTAAGAAGAGTATTTTTTGAAACAAATACTTCTCCTCCTTTTGCTCTAATATCTTCTCTAAATGAAGTTAGATCCTTAGCACTCACTCCTTTAAAGTCAGATAGCAAGATAGATTTAGATTTAGCAACCTTTTCTTGAATGTTTTTTAACAATTCAACATTTTTGTTGTTTGGCATTTTAATCCTTCCAAATATATACTAGTTAACTTAAGAGATGAGATAGATAAAATTTTAAACACCTCGGCTAGTTTTTTAATCTTTTTAGAGACCTAGCTGTCTTAAGTTATCATGATTTTAACCTAAGTAGGGTAGGTAATCAATACTTTTATTGTTATTATTAACGCATTATTACCGCAGAATTCTTACTCTAATTAAATTTAATTAACGCATTATTAACGCAAGGAGATAAAATAGCTTAAATTCCCTGGAAATGCTGGGAACAAAAAAAGACTTTGCCGAAGCAAAGTCTTTTTTATTCGTTATTTAATTTATGATAGGAAACTAGAATCTAATTGATAAGATTTTCCCATGGTTGAAGATAGGAAGATTGAAACAACCCAACCTGGTTTTGCTTTAGCAGGTCTGTTTTGCTTTAGATTGTTTATAATTTCATTATAGTTTTCTTCTAAATTCTCAATAGAGAAACTGCATTTACCAATGATAGTGTGAATAATTGGGTGGTTTTGTTCAGTTCTTATTTCTATTTTTCCTTTTTTTAGTTGTTCGACTGCTTTTTTAACATCTGTTGTAACAGTTCCATTTTTTGGATTAGGCATAATTCCTGCAGGACCCAAGATTCTTGCTACTTTCGCAATTTTTTGCATGTAAGCTGGTTCAGTGACAAGGGCATCAAAATCAACACCTGCTCTTAATTTTCCATTTACAATTAAGTCTAAATCTTCTTCTTTCAAATTTAAATCTGCTTCTTTTATTTCAGAAGATCCAAAAACCGCTATTTTAAGAGATTTTCCTGTTCCATGAGGCAGTACAACCCCGTATCTAATCATTTGATCTGCTTTTTTAACATCTAAATTTAGGTTTATATGTAATTCAACTGTAGAGTCAAAATTTGTTTTGCAGTCGTTTTTAATATCTTTAAATAGTTCTTTAATATTTGTATACATTATTCTTCAACCTCAACTCCCATTGATTTGGCTTGGGAACTAATTATTCTAACTGCCATATCCATATCTTTAGTATTTAAATCAGGCATTTTAACTTTAGCTATTTCTTCTAGTTGATTCCTTGTAAGTTTTCCAACCTTCTTTTTATTAGGTGTAGCAGATCCAGATTGGATTTTAAGAGCCTTTTTTATTAAATAGGATGTCAGAGGTGTCTTGGTTACGAACTCAAAGCTTCTATCTTCGAAAACAGTTAATACTACGGGTATAATTGCATCTCCCATAGGAGCTGTTCTTGCATTAAATTCTTTACAGAAATCCATCAAAGGTACTCCATGCTGTCCTAATGCTGGACCTACTGGAGGAGCTGGTGTTGCTTTTCCTGCAGGCAAATTTAATTTAACGTATGCTTTTACTTTTTTAATCTTTTTTGTTGGTGCCATAATTTAAGATTCTACCAATAAATCACTAATTTACAATAACAATTTATAAACTTGTTATTTGTGAGAATTCTAATTCGATAGGTACTTCTTTTCCGAAGAATGAAACTAATACTTTTACTTTTCCTTGATCATCGTTTACTTCTGAAATTCTACCAATTGAGTCAGCAAAAGGACCTTCTGTAATTTTTACTGAATCTCCTTCTTGATATTTCATTTCGAATTTTGGAGTTTCAGTTACTACATATTTCATTAAAGCTACAACTTCGTTTTCTGGAAGCGGGGTAGGGGTAGCTCCTGATCCAATAAAACCTGTAATTCCTTGTGTATTTCTGACAAATGCCCATGAATCTTCATCTAAAAGCATATTGATATATACATATCCAGGGAATAATCTTTCTTTAACTTTTCTTTTTTTACCTTCAGAAACAACTACTTTTTCTTGTGAAGGAATAAAAACTTTAAAAATTTTATCTGTGAAGCCTTTAATTTCAGCTCTACTTTTTAATGTTTGAGCAACTCTATTTTCGTGTCCTGAATAGGTGTGGACAATGTACCACTTAGCTCTTGGGTGATTAGAGTCGTTAATAATTATTAAATTATCGTTTAAATTATTTGCATCCATAGTTTTATATTATATATGATAATCCAAGGTTTAGTAGATAATCAATACCTGATACTAAAATTCCTAAAATAATGCTTGCAATAACTACATAAAAGGTTAGTTGCTTGATTTCTTCTTTAGAAGGCCACCTAACTGTTAGAAGTTCATTCCATGCATCTCTTAGGAAAACTAGTATTTTCATTGAGACATTTTAACACTTATATTTTGATTTTTAAAGAATTTAGTGTATTTTATAAATATGGGTTTGATTTCTGAATTATTCAAAAGTCCTGAAGCATTTTTCCTTATTGTAATTGGATTAATTGTTTCAATTACAATTCATGAATTTGCACATGCTGTTACTGCTTACAAACTAGGAGATCCTACTCCAAAATTGCAAGGAAGGGTAACATTAAATCCTTTAGCTCATTTAGATCTGGTTGGAAGCATTTTAATGCTTTTATTTGGCTTTGGTTGGGGAAAACCTGTTGAATATGATGTGTATAACCTTAACCATCCTAAGAGAGATACAGGACTTATTTCAGTAGCAGGACCTTTGTCTAACATACTTTTAGGTATAGTTTTGATATTTTTATCAAGATTTTTAGGTCTTGAGGAGTTGTATATTGTGGCATATATAAATTTTTTTCTTGCCTTTTTTAATCTAATCCCTATTTATCCCTTAGATGGTTTTAACGTAGTTATGTCTTTACTTCCTTATGATTTAGCCCTTCTTTGGAGAGAGACAGAGAAGTATTCTTTGATATTTATTTTAGTTTTGATATTTACTAATATCCCTTCTATGATCATTAGTCCAATTACAGGTTTTTTAATGGGAACTATTGACATGTTGGTTAAGATGTTTCTATAATAAATATAGCCTGATGTGTTTGTTGATGTATGATTAAATTTTACATCAATATATTCTAGGGGTTTAATTTAAATCCCACCTTAACTTCTAAGGTAAATTTTGCTTACTAAACGGCACATTGGGTTTTTATTATTTTTGATTTTGAATATATTGTTTAACATTGAATTTACTTTCACAACCTTTATCATTCATATATCTAATTTTTCCATATACTTTTCTTTCAAACCAAGCTCTATCGTGAGTTCCACCAATTGACCATGAAATTCCTGTATATCCATTTGGATCTCTTCCGTCTAGTTCGTACTTATCGTTTAAGTAGATTGCTATTTTCATTGCATCTTCAGGAGAACTCGTCCATTCAAGGATTTTTTTGGCCCAATACATTCTCATATATCCGTGCATCTTGCCTTTGTTAATCATTTCCAGTTGAGCTGCATTCCAGAGTGGGTCGTGGGTCTTTGCATACTCAAAATCATGTTTACTATAAATATAATCTCTTTTATCGTTTCTATGCTCATTTAAAGATTTCTTTGCCCAATCATGGAAACCCTCTGTGTTGTCATAGTTAGTATTAAAATAGCAAAAATTGTCAGCTAATTCTTTTCTGATAATTATTTCTTCTAGAAATGATTTTGTCTTATCTTTAGATACATTTTTCATGACTTTTAATACAACTTCTTGTGAAGAAATATGACCAAAGTGTAAATAAGGTGATAGATTTGAAGAAGCATTGGCAGTAGGGTTGTTTCTATCCTTTTCATAAAAGTCAATGTTTTCAATAAATTTATTTAATGTTTTTATAGCATTTCTGTATCCAGGCTTTACCCAATCTATAGGTTTTACTTCCATATTAACTGTTATTTTATTGAGTAACTTATCCCATTCGATTTTATTTTCGTTTTTTAATGTATAGGAGGCTTTTTTTACACTAGGGTACTCTGTTAAAAAGTCATCTAATACTTTATTTAATTTAGGTCTTAGTGTGTAGGCACCGAATTCTTGTTTGTTTGAAGCAAAAAAACAGGGCACTATATTGTGGGCATCTACTTCAATCATAGGTATTGTGAGTTCCTTTGAAATCTTTTCTCTCCATTTTCTTCCAATTCGCAGAGGACTAAAGTCAGTGATAAGTGTTGAAATTTCGTGCTTTTTACAGAATTTTTCAATTTGTTCGGTTGGGTCTCCGAGTAAAAGGTGGAAAGAAATATTATATTCTTTTAACTCCTGTTCGACCTCTTCTAAACCTTTAATCATGAAATCGTATTGTCTAAATGTTGCATCTAAAAAATTTGGACTTAAACAGAAAACAACTGCCAATGGTAGATTGTTTTCTTCTGATAATTGTTGAGCGTAGAGAAGTGCCCAGTTTCCATGAACTCTCTGATCACGAGACATCCAGTAAATGATAGGGCCAGTAGGTTCAAATTCGTAATTGTTTAGTTGAAGTAACCTTCTTTCATCTATTTTCATAATTATATTTCTTCTATAGACTCAATTCCTAGCAATTCTAATCCTTTTTTGAGTATAAAAGCGTTGATAAAACAAATAAACATTCTAAATTCTCTTATTTCTTCGTTGTCATCTAATATTTTATTTTGGTCGTAATAGTAATTAAATTTCTTGGCTGTTTCGTGAAGATAGGTAGCAAGGGTAGAAGGGGAGTACTCAATTGCTGCTTTTCTGGTTATTTCAGAAAACATAAGGAAATTAATTAAAATGTCTCTTTCAAGATTTGTTATTTGGTTATAACCTCTAAAATTAAATATGCCGCCCTTTTTTAATACACTCTGGCATCTAGCATAGGTATATTGAAGATATGACCCTGTATTGCCATTTAAATCGGTAATTTTTTCGGGATCATAAATAATATTGCTTCCAATAGAGTTTTTTAGAATTAGATACTTTAATGAAGAGATAGCAATTTTTTCGGAAATTTTCTCCAGAAATTTTTGATCTTTTTTGCTTGAGAAGTTAACTATTATATGTTCTTTAATTTGATTGATTATTTCTTCTAATGTAATTACTTCACCTGTTCTGGAAGACATCTTTCCAGAAGTAAGTCTTAGTTCCCCATGTGCAAGGTGAATAGTTTCTTGAGAAAATCCAAGTTGGTTAAATATTTCAATCAAATCTCTAAAATAAAACTCTTGTTCTTTTGCTGTACATACTATAGATATTTCTGGGTTGTATTTTTGTTTTTTTAAAAGATTTAAACCTATTTCTTTGGCTCCGTAGGTTGGAATACCGTAACTATTTATTAAAACTTGAACATTATGTCCAATTTCTTTTCCATCCCAGATAATTGCTCCTTCCGATTCTTTAAAAATAGGGGATTCATTAATAATTTTAGTACCTATTTCTCCTGTTATTGATTCAAAAAAGTAATCTTGGAAATTGGTTCCAAGTTTTTGGTAGATTTTTTCAAAATAATCTAATGAATCTTGTCTTCCTTTTTGATATATTTTTCTTATTTTTTCGAATTCATAGTATTTAGAATTTTGATATTTATTAACTAAAGGTACACCTTCTTTTTCAGGTAGTTCCTGGGAGATTGTAAAAACTAAATTATTTAAATCTTGGATTTTAATCTTTTCATTTTCAGTATCGTACATTTTGGATCCAAAGACATATGCTTTTCCAAATTCTTCTATAGTTTGATCTGTATTAAATTTTAGAAAATCTTCTAAGGTGAATAATCCTTCGTTCATAAAATGAACAAGACCATAGATTGTTTTGGCAATATGAATACCAACATCCCCTTGATAGCAGACATTAAATGTTTTTCCACCTTGGTTTCTTATTAATCTGTACACAGATTCTCCTAGGGCATTAGTCATAAAATGCCCAATATGAAATAATTTAAATGGGTTTGGGTCTGTATACTCAACCAATATTTTTTTATTTTCAAAATAATTTCCGGATCCTAGTTTATTTGAATTTATTTCAGATTTAAGATTTTCAATAATAAATTCATTTGATAAGTAGAGATTTATAAAGCCATTTACATTTTCTATTTTAGAGAAATAAATTCCTATCTCAGTATTTTTATTAATTTCTTCAATAATGATATCCGCAACATCGTTTGGTTTTTTACCAACTTTTTTAGCTAAATCAAAAGAAATAGAAGTAGAGAAGTCTCCAAACTTTTCTCCTTTATAAATTTCTAAATTAGGATTTTGAATTTCTATTTGAAAATGATTCTTTGAGATATTTTTGATTATTAACTTTATCTTTTCTGAGAGAATCATATTTAAGATTATAACAAAGAATGTGAGATTAAAAATGGCAGGCCCACCAGGAATCGAACCCGGGACAACGGTTTTGGAGACCGATGTGATACCACTTCACCATAGGCCTAGTGGTAAAAAATTACTTTAACTTTTGTTTTTCTTTATGTAAAGTAACTTTTCCGCAATTTCTACAGAATTTATTAAGAGAAAGTTTCTCTGTAGTATTAATTTTATTTTTAGATAGAACGTAATTAGAGCTTCCGCAATCGTTACATTGAAATCCAATTAATAATCTATTTGTCTTTTTAGCCATGTGTGTATATTAATAAATTAATACGGTTTAGTCAATAAGAAGAGGGGATTAATGGAGCTCACAGGCGGAATTGAACCGCCGACCTTTTCCTTACCATGGAAATGCTCTACCAACTGAGCTATGTGAGCGTAGATTAGGTTGTTTTAAATGGTGCCAAGAGCAGGATTCGAACCTGCGAAGGCTTGCGCCAACTGATTTACAGTCAGTTCCGTTTGGCCGCTTCGGTATCTTGGCACTAGTTTTATGGAGCCTGGAAGGAGAATCGAACTCCTAACCTGCGGTTTACAAAACCGCTGCTCTGCCGATTGAGCTATCCAGGCTTTTTCAAACTAAAATTTATTTTACCAAAGATACTTGAAAAATACATAGAAAAATGTTTTAATACCGACATGTCAATGATATGTGAAATTTGCGCCAAAAGTTATAAAAAAGGAAATAAAGTTCAAAGATTAATTGGTAACAGAGTTTCTGGAAGAAGTATTAGAAGACAACTTCCTAATTTAAGATCAAGAAGATTCTCCATAGATGGAACTGTTGTTTCGCTTAAATTATGTGCTTCTTGCTTAAAAAGATTTAAAAAAGATTCAAAAGTAAAAGTAAATCCAAACTTTAAACTAGCTTAATTTATTTTTCAAAGTACCCATTTATAAAATCGAGAATATTTGTTTTGTTTTTACCTGCAGGAGTTACTTCTTTGACTATTAAATGATTATTTTCAAAATTTGCATCTAGTATCTTAACAATTAAATTTGAATCAATATTTTTCTTTAATTTAAGATTTTTGAACTGCTCTAAATTATTAAAGTTTTTTATTTCAGTGTGAAGAATTGGCCATGGATTATATGCTTTAATTTTTCTAAACAACACCCTTTCACTTTCTTTTAAATCTGAATAAGCATCCTCCTTAAAAATGAAGGTGTGCTTTGGGTTGGTTTTTGAATAGGTAATCGAAGCAAAATCCTCATTTTGCGCAATTGGTAGTAATTTTCCTTGAATAACCTGATTTATAATTGAAACTATTTCCTGGGATGTTTTTTCAAATAAGAACTTATAAGCCTCAAAAGAATTAATTTTCTCATCTAAAGTAAACTCGGACTGGTAAAGAATTTCCCCGCAATCCAACTTGGCACTTACATAGTGATATGTGATTCCGTATTCCTTTTCGTCTGCTAATATAGCAAATTGAACTGCTGAAGCACCTCTATGTTTTGGTAATAATGAAAAATGAACATTAATAAATTTGTGATTTGGAAAACTAAATATTTTCTCTGGAATGATAAATCCAAAATCAAAACTAATAGCTAAATCTATAGATTTTTCAATCATTTTTTCATAGACTTCCTCTTTTTTGTTTAAATCAAATTTTTCAATTTCAATTAAATCAATATTATTTTCAAGGGCAAAAATTTTAACTTCGTTTGGTTCTGGTAATTTATTTCTTCCTATTATTTTGTCAGTTTTTGTAACAATTAAAGAAAGATTAAAATTTTCACTAAGTACTTTTGCGGTTTGAATTGTTCTAGAAGAAGTAGTGAATAGTGCTATATTAATCATGTTCTTTTTCAATTAATTTATTGTATTCTTCTTCGGTAATTAACTCTCCTAAAATCTTTTGGGTAAATAAAATACCATCTAAATGATCAATTTCGTGCTGTATAACTCTTGCAAAAAAGTCTTTTGCTCTTATTTTTACTTCATGTCCATTTTCATTTAAGTAAGTTAGTTTTATACTTTTATGTCTTAAAACCTTTCCATACATATTTGGGATACTTAAACATGATTCGTAATCCAAATCCAACTCTTTAGAGGTTGAAATTATCTTTGGATTTATCATGACATGATCCGTAATAGTAAATTTATCGGAATTTGGAATTTCATTAAACTCTCTAACAACGCAGATTCTTTTTCCATACCCAATTTGAGGGGCTGCAAGTCCTGCTGCTTCTGGCTCCTTTTGATTAACAGTTGTATCTAATAGATCTCTAATGATTTCCTTTACAGAAGCATCCTCAAATTTTACCTTTGAGGTTTTAGTTGAAAGTATTTCATTTGGTGCTTCAATTATTCTTTTAACTGCCATATTAAGTCATTTTATCACTGATATATTTTATTGTTCAAATGTTAAAATCTTGCCAAGATGTTTTTTGATTTTAGCAAGTTCTTCAGTCTAAATATTGGGGTTGATTTTGGTAGTTTTAAAACTAGAGCAGTAAGTTCTGAAATAGGATTTTTTTACAATAAACACTCTCTTATATCGATATTTCAAAAAGACAAGACCGTGTTAGCAGTCGGAGATGAGTCTAAAGAAATGATTGGTAGGGTTCCAAATGGGGTTAGTGTATTAAAACCGATTGTCAATTCTGAGATTACTTCTAATCAAATTTTTGAGTTATTTGTTAAGGATCTGATTAAAGATATTTCAAATAGAAATAAAACCTTCAGATTTGTAACTAAACCTGATTTTTATATCGTGGTAAATAGTGATTTTACAAAAGCTCAAGAATCAAATTTTGAAAATTCTCTAAAGAAAGAAGGAGTTAATAAAGTTGTTTTTTTAAAAAAAGCCTTAGTGTCATTTTACGGACTTAAAGAATTTAAAACTCATAAAAATTCTGTGCTAATAATAGATATTGGTTTTAATAAAACAGATATTGGTATTGTTTTTAACAACAGCTTAATTGACTCAAAAACGTTAGATTTTGGTGGTCAGGATATTAACAACTTAATTTATCAAAAATTAATTGAAGAAAAAAAGATACAAGTCTCAGATGAAAACATAGAAAATTATAAAAAAAACAATTTGATTTTGTTTCCGAGCCAGTATGATCATGAAAAATTTGAAATAATTGGTAAAAGTATTAGAACTGGATTGCCCTCAAAGATAGAATTATCTATTAGTGATTTTAGAGAGATGGTTTTACCACTTGTTAAAACAAGTTTAATAAACCCTTTAAAATCTTTTATAAATTCTTTTAGTGAAAACGTAAGTAATGATATTTTTGAACAAGGTATCGATTTAATTGGTGGTTCGTCACAGATATATTCGTTAAAAGTTTTATTAACAAAGGAATTTAATATAAAATTTAACATACCAAAAAATCCTGATTCTATATCTATAATAGGATTAAAAAAAGTAATAGAAAATAAAGATTTGATAGAAAAATTTAAAATTAATTAATGAAGAAAATCATATTTGTATTGTTAGTTATCGTTTATAGCTCTATGGTTTCAGAAGTAAGGTTAAGAAATAATCTTGTTGAACTTCTTTTACCTTATGTTGAGTTTAATAAAGAGCTTAACTCTATTGCAAAAAATTTTTTTCAAGATATTTCTCAAATTAGTAAATTAAGAGAGGAAAATTACTTTCTCAAAAATAAAGATTTCTTATTTGTGAGTAAGGATTTTAAGGAAAAACTTGATCAGGTTAATCTTATCGAGTTGGATAAAATTAAAAAAGGAGTAGAGATTGATGATTTTTTTAGAGATAAGAAATACGATATTACACAAATTATTTATTTAGACAAGCCAAATTCCAAGATTTACATAAAAAAAGTAGGAGAATTTGATATGGGGGATTCTATATTAATTGGAAGATTCTATTTGGGAAAGATAGTTTCTAAATCTGAAAACTTGTACGAAGTAGAACTATGGAATAGAAGAGATAGTGTTTTAAATGTTTTTATTACAACTCAAAATTCTGGTAATTTGGTTATGAATATAAGAAGTGAGAATTACAATACTAGTTACATTGATAATATATTGTCAACTGAAGATGTAAGGGTGGGTGATATAATTACAACTGCATCTACAAATCAAGATATTCCAAAAGATTTATTTATTGGATCGGTAGATAGGGTAGAGGGGATATCCTCTCAGACATTTAGAAAAGCTTTGATTAAAAAAGAGTACGATTTGGAAAAAAGTAATTACGTAATAATTTTAAAAAATGATTAAATATTTTGTTATCTTCATTCTTGTAATATTTTTTGTATTCAATCAAGTTTTTTTCTTTGATTTATTTCAAACATCTATTAAGGTAATTTTATTACTCATTTTGTATCTAATGGTTAAAAATATCAAGAGAGAGACAAAGCAAATTTTTTTATTTTTTATATTTTTATGTTTTGAAATACTAGTTTTAGATGTTCCAGGTTATATGACATTAACAATTTTAATACTTGAGCAACTTTTTGAATATTTGGGAAACTTATTTAAAATTAATTTTATATACTTAATAGAGTACTTTTCTTATTTTTTAGTCTTTTTCTATTTCAACGAAGGAATACTAACATTTTCATTTTTAGTTAATTTATTTACTTCAATTGTACTATTATTGATACTACTTGTTAAAAAATATGGACCTGCAAAAATTTTTAGAAATTGAAATAAACAAACCTGAGAAAAAAAATAAAAAAAGATTTAGGATTATTGATTCCTTTATTAAGAAAGATAGCTTCTTGCCTTATGATTCTAAATTTTACAAATATATTAATTTTTTTTGTATTATTTTTGGTGTTTTTATTTTGATTTATTTGATAAGAGCCTTTTATTTGCAGATTGTAAATTTTAATGAATACAAACTTCTATCTGAGAGAAATTATTTAAGAACAAACATTATTTATCCAAGTAGGGGACTGATTTTTGATAGAAACGGTGATTACTTAGTCAAAAATGTACCTTACTTTTTTGTTTATCAAAATATTGATAAATGTATTAAAAGAAATTCAATTGAGAACTCTTATGATAGTTGTTTTGAGGAGCTTAATAACTTGAAAAAATATATTGAATTTGATGAAAAATTAATAAAAGACAAATATCAACCTGGAAGATTCATTTTAATTAGGAAAAATTTGACCAAAAATGATGTTAATAATCTCTTAACCAACTTTGACATATTTAAAAGCATTGAAATTAACGTAGTTCCGACAAGAAGTTATATCAATAGTACAAGTATGTCTCATATTTTGGGATATGTTTCAGAAAGTGATAGTTTTGATGAAAAATTTGAGGGAAAAGATGGGATAGAGTTGTATTACAATGACATTTTATCAGGTACTAAAGGTTTTACTCAAAAAAAATATGATTCTCAAAATCAACTACTTGATATTTTTTCTGGAGTGTCCCCAATTTCTGGAAAAAATATAGTGTTAACTATAGATGCAAAACTTCAAAATTACATTTTTGAAAAGCTAAAAAATAAAGTAGAGAATACCAAAGATTCTACAGGAGGTTCTGTCGTTGTTCAGGACCCTAATAGCGGGCAGGTATTAGCATTGGTAAATTATCCTTCTTATGATATTCAAAAATTTAGCGATGGAATATCGGCAAAAGATTACCAACAATTAATTGATAACCCTGGTAAACCATTCTTTAATAGAGCAATTTCTGGTGCATATCCTCCCGGATCTGTTTTTAAATTAGTTACAGCTTCTGCAATTTTAGAAGAAAATATTGCTAAGAAAGAGGATACTATTTTTGATAAGGGTTACATTGAGATTAAAAATTATAGATATCATAACTGGAAACTTGATGGCCATGGTTTGGTAGATGTTACTAGAGCTGTTAAAGTTTCAAATGATACTTATTTTTATATTTTTACAGCAGGATTCGAGGACAAAAAAGGTCTTGGAGTAAATAAACTTCATGATTGGGCATTAAAATTTAACTTTTCTAAATTAACAAATATAGATTTACCTGGTGAAGTTAAAGGATTTATGCCTGATGGAAACAATAAGGAATGGTATTTGGGGGATACGTTTATTACTGCAATTGGTCAGGGAGATGTTTTGGCTACACCTTTGCAAACATCTATACTGATGTCCTATTTTGCTGCAAATCAAAAAGCGTATAAGCCATATATTGTATCCGAAATAGACAATACTGTTAGAAAAAATAGTTTGCTTTTCTCAGATCTAATGACTAGTAATAATTTTGAAGTTGTTAAAAATTCTCTTAGAGAAGTTAATTTAACTGGCGGTACAGCGTATTCATTTCATGATTTCAAAAATAAATGGGGCGTTGAAAGTGGTGGAAAGACGGGAACTTCTGAGTTTCTTAAAAATGGTGTAATGAAAACTCATGCTTGGTATAGCGGATTTGCACCGTATGATGATGCAAAAATTGTTGTTACCGTTTTTCTAGAAGATGGAGGAGGTGGTTCTGATGACGCGGCTCCTTTAGCTAGGGATATTATTGATTTCTACTTTAAGGAAACTTTAAATCTATCTAAAATAGAGACAAGATAGATTTTACTTAAAATTTCATATTAATATTCTTTTATGTTAGGTGAGATAAAATATGAAAAATACGGAAATTTATCAATTTTTAGAAAAAAAGGGATTGGATTATTTTCTACAAGAAGCTACACAGAATACACCAAGGAAGTTGTTAGAAATCTAATTTTTAAATTTAAGGATGACTTTGTTTTTTATTTTACTTATGATTTTTATTTGAGA
>Ga0214923_10002108_pt1 | contig 27082 bp, 40 predicted proteins | sample LL1510_MetaG_FD_177993 | JGI IMG/M metagenome (GOLD analysis project Ga0214923, IMG submission 177993) | Freshwater microbial communities from Lake Lanier, Atlanta, Georgia, United States - LL-1510 | ecosystem: Environmental > Aquatic > Freshwater > Lake | place: USA: Georgia | collected...
CACGGCGCCAAAGTCCATGGAGATGATGAGCGGCACGCCTTTTACCAAATCCTCATCGATTTGGCAGTTTGCATCCTGGCCAACCTTGTTTAAAAAGTTGTAATTGTAGGCATTATAAGCGTGGCGATTAAGATCAAGTAGTGCGTAAAAACCATTTTTGACCATATTTGGCCTAATGTTTTTATACTCTGCATTGAAAACCCAGGCCGAATATGCCGTCGCTTCAGCTTCTTCTAAGAATCCTTCCCGTAAGTTTGCGCGGTTATGCTCGCTGGTAGCCTTGATGAAAGTATATTTCTTAGGCTCATAAGCTGCTAAATCCTCATATTTTTGGTACCAAGTACCCTCTTGCGTAAGTGCTACGCTAGTAGAAAATAAGCGACTACCAAAAAGTCGGCTTTTTTTGAATGCTGCTACATTGGTTCCTCGCAAAGTAGGCTCTACTTCTTCCTGCAAACGTTGTCCATCCAATTTAGCCGCTTCATCAGCTGCGCTCCAGTCGGCATTTAAGCCCCGGCCATCGCCTTTAATGTCTTGGCTGAGCAAATGCGCTCCTGTACCATTCCAGAAAGTGATATAGTGATCATGGCGCTTGGGTGGTTGGTAAGCAGTACCCCAGCTATTGCGCCAAGCGCGTGGCGGCTTCTCTCCAATGAAATAATGAAGCCCTTCATACAATCCAAACAGCTCTAGCCCCTGAATCAGCGAAGGAATGATATGAGTGAGCATATCTTTGTAGGTAGCGGAAGGAATTACGCCACTACTGCGCGGCATTTCGCGCAAAATACTGTTCAAATGCGCGCCCCAATACGTCGTTTTTCCCGTACCGCGCCCCCATTCCAGCACTTTTATAAGCGCTTGGCTAGTGTTTGCTACCGCTTGCGGAAGATTTAAATTGATTTTTCGGTGCTCATTATCTACCTGGCGGATCAAACTCTCATAATCACCGGTCTCCTTTTTGCGGGTTTCGGCAATTTTAGCCCGGATCTGCTGGCGTAATGTCAATGAATTCTGCATCTTTTACCCTCATTTCAGAGCCAGTCAAGTCTACTACGCCCGCATTTACCAATTTCAATAGCCCTTTTTGCGTTTCTTCAGGCAAACCAAGTACAACGGTAGGCGGTTGTACATTAGTCCAGTCTGGCGATTCACTTTCTGGCTGATCCAATCCCAACATTTTGATCATATTAGCCACGGCCCCGTTCATCGCTGATGCATTCTTGGTGATCATGGCCAGTTTAAGCGTTTCCTGCGCGTAGCCGTAAACAATAGCCCGCTGCGCTGTTTTATTCCCTTCCAAAATATCGCCATACAAATCTTTTGCCCAGTTCAAGTACTCATAACCCATGCGGGTAGTGATTTGGTGCTTATATTTCAGGATGTCCACTTTTTCAACATCCGTGCGCAGCTTTTTGGTATCAGTAAGGAGCGCCCAGGCATGATCAATGCGCTTCCAAAGCTCTTTTTGTTCATCGGTAAGTTTTACGCGCTCTGGGCGCCGCAAATGCGCGCGTATGGCATCTACAATTTTTTCTTTAGGCATCGAGTCCTAGTTCTTGTTGCAGTGATTGTAATTGCTGGAGCTTTTCTTGTAGCTCCGTTTCTATTTCAAGCTGAATAGCGGGGGTTATTTTTTCCGTGCCTTTGCTGGTAGGTCGCTGGCCTTCTTTCAGCCATTTTTGCAGCCTGCTGATGCGCGGCGTAAGGCTGAGAATCTGTTTGTACTTCGCTACCGTTTCCGTTACTACCTCTTGCATGCTTTGTACGGGCAGCATTCCCGTAGCCTGCCATTCTCGAATGCGCGAGTATATGGTATCCAGTGCAGGCGTAACCTGTTCTACTAGCTCCTCCGCTACTGCAAATCGATCCTCATCCGTGTACAATTTATCATCATCGTACATCAAGCGCAGCCGGGCTTTTAGTTCGGCTTGTTGCTTCAGATAGCCGCGCGCTTGTTGGCGCAAGCGGGCAATTTCTGCGGGTTCTGTTGCGGTATTTTGCGGGGTAGATGCTGCTGATTTAAGCGTTTTTTCCAGCGCTTGGCGTAGCTCCTGCTTCATGGCAGGCGTAATGATTGCAGCTTGTAAGTGCTTTTTTAAGCGAAAAAAAGCCGCTTTATCTACCTGTTGCAGTAGTTGCAATCCGGTAGCGAATGCGCCATTCTCGGCTATCCATGCTTGTATGTGTGCCGTAATCATGCTGCAAAGTGCAGCTTAAACAATTGTTTGCCTAGGACGCTAAAAACGAAGAAAGCCCTGGCGTTAACCAAGGCTTTCAAAGCGATACTCCCTAAACTATAATCAATTACGGGCATCCGCAGGGCTTTGTGCTAGTGGTAGCTACTTGTCCTGCTTGGGCGCTTGTACTTTTGCTGGCGCTACCTTTTTTTTTACGTAGAGTGGATTGCCATCCACGTCTACAATACAAGTAAGGCGCTCCGCTGTATTGGCGTCGAGTTGGGAAAATGTTACTACCCCAAAATCAACAATCATAATTTGATCTCCGTCTTGCCAGATCAATTCGTATTGATCATTCAAGGCTGCTGGTAGTACTGGCTTCATTAGTTTGGCGTCAATTTGATGGCTAGGCCACTGTTATAGATATATGGGGTCTTACCATTATTGTAGTATAGGGTATACTTGATCCCTACGGCTTCATTTTTGGCGCCACCTTCCCCTGCTTCTACAAACAGTGGATTTTCCAAGTCTCCTAATACCAATGTAGTGCCATCTTTTAGCTGAATCATGCCGATCAAACAGCCTGAATCGCCAACGATGTCATCTCCAAACTGCAATTGTTCTTTTTTCATGCCCTCAATGAAAAATTCAAGCTGCGGTTTCCAGTATTTGGAACCTACATTACCTTGAATTTGCATGTTTACCGCACCAGTATCGACAAGAATATCGAATTGACGCCAGTACCCCAACCCCGCAGTAGTCACTAATGACCAGGCGGTAGTTAAGGTTTTTCCGATACCATATGTAGCACCACTACCGATTGTAGGCCATGCTAAAATCTCATCTTTTCCGATAAGATAAAGCTTGGCTTTGGTACCAGGTAAATTGCCGTTCCCGCAAATACGGGTTAGCGTTTGAATTGCAACCGCCATTTCTTTTCTATTTTAAAGGGTTAAGAAAGACGGCGGCGATAGCGTACCGCCCCCAATAATTGTTGTACCTGCGTGCCTGTACTGGTAGCCATTACGCGTTGCTGTGTACCTCCAAGCGTGCGCGTAAAGAATACGGCGCGTTTGATAGATTTTAGGGTAACGGTATCGGTAGTGATCCAAGCATCATTCACACCTACTAGGCGTTCCTGTACAGCGATGAAAATCTTGGTAGTACCGGTATTGCCCGTAGGCGCTACCAACTGCCAGGTACTTTCATAGGTATTGTCATCGGTAATGGTGCGGGCAGGCGTAAAGTAGGCCGTATCCGTATTGGTCATGGATGACTTGGTGAAGCTTTCCATGTAACCACTGCGGATCTGTGCACCTGCTGCTACTGAAAGCAACAAAAATGCCAGCACTGCACTAATTTTCACCAAAAACGATGCGCCTTTTTTCACCAACTCCGTCAGCCAAGCCAGCGCAGATTCTGCGGTTTCGCCGATTAGGAAGTGGTGCAGGTTTTCGGGATCATGCGTCCCGTTGGCGAGGGCAATCAGCTGCTCAGTGGGTACTACTTGGCCTTCTTTCAAGCGCACGTTGATGTGGCCTGGAGCAAAGCCATAGGTACCAGTAAGGTCTTTTCCATCAGGTGTTTCACCCTGTACGGAAAAAGTACCTTTTACGGGTACACCAGTAGCATCTGTTTTAGTAGCCAAAAGCGCGGCGTTTTCAGCTTCCAAAGCTGCAATTTTTGCCAATAGATCTTCAGGCTGTGGGGTTGTAGCCCCTGTATCTTTTGCCATTTTGATTTTGTTGAATGGTTGAAAAAATGGGGTTACGCCTGGTCGTTTACAAAAACGTGATCCCAGAACCGGAACCCATAAAAACGGCTGATTTCAGCCAAGCCCTTGAGCGTACGATCAAACTCCTGGAAACGCAATTGCGGCATTACCGGCTGGTTGCGACGGGTACCAATGATCATGTTGCGCGTCACATCTGGGCAGAAGATCATCCGGTTGCTACCTTCCATGGCATTGATACCGACAATCATTTTCTTGAAATGATCTACGCGGTAGATGGGCTGATCTGGATTGCTGCTTACCTGAGCATTGAACTGGTACGTCTTCTGGTATTCCTTGGCATACTTGGCAGCATTGGTAGCCGACATCAAGATATTACCTGGAATAGTGCGGAAAATAGCAGGCATCCCAAAAACAAAGTCATCTACCCACTGAATCCGGCTACCATCTACTGGTGCACCAGTTACAATTGGCGTTACTTTGCCTGCGGTGATGGCATCAGCAATTACTTTACGATATCCTGTAAATGCTTGTAAGTAGGTACCAGCAGTACCAGCAGTTGGCGTAGTTTTTACACCAGCCCAAGCCGCGTTGTTCATGTCCTGGAGCAACTGCGGCATGATGTGATTTTCAAACACATAGCGTGGATAAGTCCACTCCATTGCTGATTTTCCCAGCTCAAACCATTCTGCTTTCCAGCTGTCGAAGAATTCTTGAAGCTGATCCGCTTCAAAGATCACATCTACCTTACCATGCTGTAGCGTGTTTTCTACTGCGCTATAGGTTTCGGTATTGTTGGGAGTGAAGCCTGACTGGTAAGGCTGAAGAATATTTCCAATTACCACGTTGCTTTCAACCCAAGTGCGCTCACACTGTACAAAAGTAAGCATGCGCTCAAATTCCAAGCCCTGGCGCAGCTGTTGGTTAATTATTGGGTTGAACTCGGTTACATATTGATTCAATGCGGTTACTGCATTGGAAATCGTGATTGTATTAGGCATAAATTCCTATTACTTGACAAAAACTACGGTGTCGTTTTCTGCCGCAGACTTTGCCAATGATTCATTGAATGTTTGGAGGAAAGTTTTTTCCGCCAATTTCTCTACGTCGCTACCCAGCGACAATCGGGTTTGCGTAGCTCCAGGTTGTGCTCCAAGCTGCTCAATCCGAGCCATCATTTGCTCAAATTCAGCTCTGGTTACTGGGGCTTCCTCTGGTGCCTGAGGCGCAGCTGCTGCCTGAACACGCGCCAAAATCTCGGCAGCTTGCTCCACAGTAATTTGGCCATTACTTAGCGCTGTTTCGAATGCGTTTGCATCCATTGGTTTTACATTTTTTGGTTCAAGAATCGCTACCGGTTCGGCAGCAGTCGGCGCAGTATTTTGCCGGAATAAGCGGTTCCACTGCTGGGCAATCTGATTGAGGAGGGAAGTTCCTGTTCGATTGCTGTAAAATTGAGCACAAAGCTGCTCGTATGTCATCTGCTCCATATCTGGATCAGGTGTTACCATAGTGCCTTGATCAGCTGGGGTATAATCCTCAACAGCAGGAATCAATCCTAGCGCTACACAATCGGCAGCGCTCATCCAATGATCATTTCCATCATAATAATTAGCGCGAATTTCATCCTCTTTTTTACCACAAGCTTCAGCCATACGAGTAATGCACACGCTATCAAATACATCTAAAGCTTGCGCTTCAGCACGTAACTCCTTAGCATTTCCCCATGCAATAGTGCTAGTACAGTGCACCATAATTTTAGAAGTCTTACTCATGTGCCGATTTGGGCAAGCAATCCAAATTTCTGCGGCCATACTTGCCGCTATACCATCCACGTAAGTATGCACCTCAGCTGAGCAGCGATCCATGGCGCTAATAATTGCATCACCATGCATTACATCCCCGCCAGGGCTATTGATATGGATATTGATGCGAGAATATTGATTCTGTAACTCATTGATGGCTTTGACTACAGAAAGATCTGTTAGACTTTCATCATTTTCATCATCATCATCAAATCCACAATCTCGTTGACCGATGTACCCATAGAGGTACAATTCGGCAATATTATTGGCTCGATTCGATACTACTTTGAAGTATTTCTGCTTGGTTTGCTTGCTAGCCATTGCGTTATTTTTCCTGCAAAATGGCCGCTTATTCCCTAGTAATGAAGGACTAAAACCCTATAAACAAAAGGCTTGCAGCATTACACTGCAAGCCTGAAAAGCATTCTATGAGGAAAACTAAAGTACTCTACAAGGTGGGTACGTAGCCCCGCGTACGACGTACGGCCACGCCTTCAAATTTGATTTGATAGCTGTTATCATCACCATTGGTGGCCGTAGCGCTGAAGGTGAGCGGATTATTAGGGCTACCAATAATCCACACTTTTTTGTTTTTGTCTTTTAACCTTAAAACAAATCTGTATCGATCCATCTCCTGGAAAATAGCTTGTACATCTACCCGCACGTTGGGAAGTATACCGCTGAGCTGTTGAGAATAAGTTGTCCCATCTAGGGAGTTACTTTCTTGCTCTTGCCAGCGTATGCTTTCCCCTAGCAATGGCATTGATAGCCACTGGTTGTTATCATCTGCCCAGGTGATACTGGTAGCTTGGTTTCCATTCACCGTCCAATCTTCCCAAAGGTTAGCATTAATCCAGGTAGCGGGCGTATACTCTAGGGTTATGATACCGGGTATATTTAGAACGCCGCAAATTTTTGTGATCGATTGTAGCATGCTTCAAATGTTAAGAACTTTGGGACATTGGTTTTATTGGGTTTCGTGCTGTAAGCCTTGATTTTGTTGGCATTCAGCACGCCGCCGGATTTGTCAACAAAAACAGCGTATAACACTACATTTTCTTTATTAAACCCTTGTTATCACGCACTCGATACGATGCCTTTTTGATGGCATCGAATGTAATGGTTTCATCCATCTTGAAATCTTGAATGATATGGTATAGCGTAGTGGTTTCTGAGATGCCGTACTTTTTACCCCACTCTACCCGAAGCTCGATGTAATCCTTAAATGACTTCATCAGCCAGGCATTGATCCAGTTGATGGTGAAGTCAGAAAAGTAAATTTTGTTGCGGTGCCAAGCGCGACGGGGTACAGCTACCGTAAGCTGTGCAGAATATTTCTCGATGGCCAGTTCAAAGCCAAGGATTTGCTCTTTGATATTTTTCCCTTCCAGGCAGGAACAAATAATAAAGGGGATTTCCCCCTCGCTGGTAAGGTCTATCACCTCCCCTGGCGACAAATATTGCCGCCCAATGGCGTAGTCTCTTAAATAAGGGATTACCGGAATTGAAATGTGAAGTTTCATTTATTGGATTACAATTTGGTATTTATAATCCCCTAAGCATGTTTAAATATAACCAAAAAAGTGTAGCAATTACACTCTTTTGGTTATATTTTTCTTTTTCTCCGGTAAGTCAAGCAGCCGTTATGCAGCCAGCGCTTTGGCCTTAGCAGCAATTACTTTCACTTTGGTTTCTACTTCAGCAACGAGTGCATACGCCTCATTGATGAGATCGATTGCAGCAATGGCTTTTTCTTTCACCACGCCTTCAACCAAGCCAGTTTTTACGCTTACCTGGGCGAGTACTTCTGCGGATTCATCGGGAGTAAGATCCAAAAGCTCAGTAATGAAAACTTTCCGATCGGCATACATTTCTTGAAGTGTCGGGAAAACAGTCAGAATCTGCATCAGATCCAAAAACTGAAACCCATCTGCTAGGGTTTTTTCAAAGCGATCTGCTACTTGAATAGCATCAACAAATACATTTACTACGGCCTCAATTCCTAGCCCTTTGTCCCCAATTGCCATGGCTTGTTTGGTTTTTGTGTGGAATACTTTGAATAATTTTCCTACACAAATTGCGGGGTTTTCTACCCCATTCGAAGGACGCAAAGCCGCAGCTCTGGCTTCCAAATCACTTATATGCGTCTCAGCTCCTAGCAACTGATCGGCTAATTTGTTGAAAGAATCATCTAGGATTTGTAAGCGGTACGCTGTCATTTTTGTTGAGCATTTTTCTCCCGCTCCAGCTGAGCAATTTTTTCCTCCAGCTCACTATTCCGGTTGATCAGATCACTGGTTTTCTCAGCCATAGCGGAGATACGGTTACTAAATTTGTTGACAATTTCCTCCATGCTGGAAAATTCTTCCCCAGCAATCTGGTTGCTCATTTTTTTGCGTGCCAAACGCAATGTAATGAGGTGCGATAGGCCACCAGCTCCCAACAGGGTAACCAGATAGCCAAGAATTGTGGTTAAATCATGCATGTGTTTCTCAACTTGTATGTTCAGTGGGGGACTATTATTTTGGATTGGAATCTACTTCATATTTAAAACTGTAAATGCGGCGCAGCCAACCTTCCAGGAAAACCTGCTGGCTGGGTTTGTTCCTCACAATTTGCTTATAGAAATCTACCCGCGCCTGCTGGTAGGTTAGGAACAGAGTTTTGGCATTGGCTTTATTGATGGCGGCAATGGTCAATTCACCTACTACCCCATCCACTTTGAGCCCCAGCACGCGCTGCATGATGCGCAGGCCAGTACGCCCGTGGTTGACGTAGCCATCAAAAAGAATGTTACCTATGTTTTGATCTTCGATGGCGTTGCCTAGCATATTGTCCCAAAAATTGGTTTGGAAGATCTGCCACGCCTCTTCCTTTTTCATGTTTTTCATATCCTCAGCGCTGGGTGGCCGCTTGATCCAGGCTTCGTACACAAATGCAGCTACGCCCCAGTTGGTACCTACCAGCTCCCCGCGCGAGTTGTAGTTACCTTTGTCACTTTTGTGGGCTTGGTAGCCGCCTTCCCAGCGGGCTACTCGTTTCATTGCTATTTGGAAGTCTGCCATCCTGTATTTTTATGCAATATGCAGGAGATGTGGCAGTTGAGGTAGGACGAGAAAAGCCCCGGAGCTGGTGGGCTGCCGGGGCTGGAATAGTCAGTTTCGTACCAAGGGTGCGACCCTCTTCGTATCAGATTACTTTATTGGAATATAGATTGTTTTAATTTGATATGATTTTGCTTTATAAACAGCATCTGTAAAAGATTCTCCTAAACAATCAAAATATTCAGATGAAATAGTCAAATCTTTATCTTCATATCCTGGATTCCAAAAAAAACCATTATTATATTGAGCTTGATCTGCACAAAAAATAGCTGTTGAATATATAGGATGAGATTGTCCTAGATCATGAATTACTTTTTGACATTTATAATCTGGCATACCTTCTAAAAAAACAACTGTTTTTTTAGTTTTTTCAAATAAAAGATAACATTCTTCAATAGATTCATCATCAAAAAAAGACTTTACTATTCCATATGTACCTTCATGAAAATTAGGAAGATAAAAACTAGGAAGAATTGCCGATCCATTAGATATAATAATAAATTTATTTTCATAAAGATAAGGAATTCCTAGTTCTTCAAAAAAAATAGCCCATCGAGCATCAGCTTCCGTATTAAAGTAATTTGCTTTCATGGTTACAATTTTTTGATTGATAAAATATCAGTCGCTCCATATAACTCTACCTCACTCTCTTTCAATTCAATGATCATATAGGGAACTTCTGCTCCATATCCTGGCTTCCAGCCCCTAAAGCCGCGACAGTCCATGTACACTTTTTTCACTTTCTCCTGGCCTGATAGGTGTAGGTATTTCACCTCATACCAGCATGATGGCGATTGCTGCTTCTGTTCTTTATTGGCCAAATAAAACCATATCAAAAGTATAAGTATACCTGATAAAAGTCCTCTTAAATCTGGCATTTTGTAATATGCCTGGAATAATCTTGGTGTCATTTTGATTTTATTTCGTAGTTAATAAAATTATCTCTGGGAGTATCATCTATATATTCTATTGGAATAACATAGTAAAATGACACTCCAAAATTTTCAAAAACTGGATGACTTTCAGGAAAAAATCCCTTAAGAAAGTCATAGTCAGTACTGTGATGATGACAATGCAGTGCATCGCTAAGTGGTGCTGTTTTAGTAGTTTTTTCATTTACAGAAAGATCATCTGTATTGAAAAGATAGCCTATTCCTTGTCTTCGTTTTAAGATCAACATGCTAGTATCGCTTTTCAGTCCAGTGAATCAATCTCCCATGCCACATATCTTGCGTATTTGGTACAAAAAAAGCTGTAAACTCCTCAACCGTTAATCCATCATTCTTTGCGATCTCAGCTATAGCATATTTGCCAACTGCCGGAGATTTATCATCAAACATCATTATAACTCCAAGCTTTGGAGAATGAAACATTTTTACCTCTTGCACCCCCCAGCATACATTCTCCCAAAAACAATATGGATTACTCTTAGGATTCCTAGGAGAGCCTAACCAGTGCTGGATCCCTAATCCTGGGCGCCATCGATGTTTAGGATCTTTTCTAAAACTGTGAATTTTCTCCCCGCTCGGGATTGATTCTACAAAGCGGGGAAAAGTGTAACTCAATATCATTGATTACAAATTTATTGATTCAAAAAAATAATAGTTCGCCTTCAGGTACTTGGTTCTCCAGGCTTCCGCTTCTTCTTTTGTATCGAAGCACATTGCCTTTAATCAATAGTACATAAACAATCAATCTCAGTGTCATCATCAAACAATTCGGGCATCACTTTAACTGCAAATACAAGTTTTTTATAACTTATATTATTTCGAAAGGTACTACCTGTTTGATTTTCTTGTTGGATCCACCATTCTACTATTTTAGGTTCAGTTTTAATAATATGTTTCAGCTTACTACGGGCTTTCAGAAAGCACATATCACAGTTCCCTAAGTATTCTGGAATTTCTAAATTAAAAGTTTGAGACTCCCAAAACTTTAATACGTCTGCTTTATTCACCCGCAAATGATATAATGGAGCAATTGTTTCATACGGTTCTTTTGCGCAGCCTTTAGGTAGCCGAGCATATCGACTTGGTTCATCATAGCGAATTCCTACCGCGTTTTCCCATTCTTTGTAACCCAATGATTGTATAAATTTTTTGATTGGCCTAATCTTGAGCTCCGTTGTACAGAAACGTGTAACCGGATTTGGAAGAAATCCTCTCTTTTTGATTAATGCAGCATAAGGTTCACCTTGCCTAGATGCGGTTTCATATTCTACTAGTTTATATCCATTTACTTCACAGTATTCTATCCAGTGAATTTTTTCAGAAAAATGTACTTCATAATCATGTACAAATTTCAAAGTGAGTTCATGTTCTTTTCCCGTATTTGCGAAGCAGATAATACGCTTATCTTCGGGTATATTTTCACAGAGTATTTTTGTCATCATGGCAGATGAGCGCCCTCCTGAAAATGAAATCATAGTAAACATCAGTTATAAATTTACAATTTCAAAAAAATAAAAATTGACCTTCATTTTTTCCTTGTGCCAGGCTTCCGCTTCTTCTTTCGTATCGAAGCACATAGCCTTTTTTGTTCCGTTGCATGTAGTTATTCCATCTGCATGCAATTCGCAGATAAAATGGTTGCTGGTTTTCATTTTGAGGTACCACTTCATGGTAGCTCTAGCTTTATCTGATTCTGAGACGCATTCTTGCCATACTTTCTTTTGTAGGCGTTGTTCAGTCTATCATACTGTAAGTGGCATTTTTGGCACATAGCCTGTAGTCTTTCATCTTGCACATCCCAGTTTTCTGGATCATGATCCAGGTGGGCAATAGTAAGTATCACTTTTTTTGGCTTTTGAAAAGTTCCACCTATAGGAGTATAGTTGGGCACTCCGCATACTTCACAGCAATGGTTAGCGCGTAGCAGTATGCGTGGGCGGATCTCAGTAAGCCAGTTGGGTGGGTATTTGCTGTAATCTATTGGCATGGGTTTATTTCTTGGTTTGAGTTTGCTCAACCAACTTCTCAAGTGCTTCTATCAAACACTTAGCTTTTATAAGCGCACATTCATAATCGTTTACTATCATCCACCCGCTCACACAATCTAGTTGGAACTGCGCATTATGCTTGAATTCCTCAATTGTTTCAGGATTATTGATGAATCCTTGATTATTATCAATCATGGCTTTATGCATTTATTGGTAAAATGTACCGGTACCCACAACCAAATAATATGGGTAGCCGATACTTGAATTTTGATGGTATACTCTTTCAATATTGCATCGTAGTGAATGACCTTTCCAGTTTTTCCTTGGAATTCTCCAGTAGTGATAGTGACTAGGTTATATGGAATCGTCATGCTTTCATTGTTGATTATTGTTCAGGTTTTTGAAAAAGAAAGCCGGGGGGATGGCTTTCGAAAAAAACATGCTTAGGGATATTCTTCGCTGTATGCACTATTAGGTATCTTCATAGCATCACTCTGTATCACCAAGTTGATCTTTCTGCGCTTCTGTTCATCATACACGTAGGCCTGCAATAGGCGGTACAAATCAAAATCACCCACACTGGCGCCATGCAGGCGCAGCATTTTGCCTACCATGATGGCAGCATCGTTCACATCCTTGAGTTTTGCGCTATTGGGTAGGTCTTTGATGGCTACCAAATCGCTCTTTTTTCGTGTTTTCATGTGCTTGTTTTTACGTTTTCCAAAAGTAGACCTCTATCAAATCCGCTATTTTGAGTGGACTTTTGGACTGATTGTTTTAAATACGTTGATTATCAATTTGTTAAGCAGTCCATAGCGTTTGGACTGCATGGTCTTTTTTTTAGGGCGTTTGGACTTTTGGACTGATTTAAATTAATTTTGTCGTAACTAATTGATTTTCAAGCAGTCCAAAAGTCCAAATGGCTATTTTTCGGAATGGACTTGTTGTAATATTTTAAAGTATTGAATTTCAACACGTTAAAACAATCAGTCCAAAAGTCCACTCATTTAGCCTTTTTTTATAGTGGTCTCTTTTTAAAAAAGAAATAAAAAAAAATATACAAGTGGACTGTTTTGCTTCAAAAACAGCCCACTTGTGGGGCTTAACATGGTATGTCACCGTTGGTGTCATAGGTATGGAGGTAGCTTGCGCTAAACTCATCATCCCCCAAAATGAAATACTCTTTGCCGTTGCTTTTTAGCCTCTCCCCTTTTGTGGTGGGGTTAAACTCCAGCTTGGCATACTCTGCATACCATAGCAACTTTTGCTTCACCGTACGGGCATCCACATACTTGCGGTCATTGGGGTACGCCTCCAGATACTTTTCTACCACCAGCAGCTTGTTCACTTTTTTGTTGAGGAAAATGCCCTGTACTTTTCCATCCTCATCGCGGGTAGTATCGTACCAGATTCCTGCCCAATCCAGGAAGTTCTCCCCTATCTGCTGGCGTAGCTTGCGGCGGTGTAGTTCCTCGCTAGCTGATCCATACTTTAATCCAAATTTCAGGTAGTGCTGAATGCAGGTAGCCATCCAGTTGTAGTACAGGTTCCACTGGTCGTAGTCCCAGTCGTAGAAGAGCTGATGCTCAAAAAAGTCCCCCACGGTCCGTTGCTCATTGAAAAAATCGCTGAAGCTGATTTGGTATTGGCGCCGCTTGAAGCTGTTGCCATCGCCATTCAGGGCATGATTGGTGATCACCATAAACTTGGGCGGATCAATATTGAAGCGGATCCCACCCTTTTTATTGACCATTACGCCGGTGGTGATCTGCGAGAAAAGCATTTCAAAGTTGAAGTTTACCCGCACGTCATCGTACACAATGGCGCCGGTACGCTCATCTACCCCATCGTATAGGAAGTTATCATCCTCAATGTTTTTTGACTTGCCATCAATCACGGCAATTGGGAAGATATTCTGAAACTGTTTACCCCAAATACTCTTACCCGTGCCACCCTGGCTTTTACCTACCTCACATTCTACCCCATCCATGGCCACTATGGCTTTCATGTTGGCATAGTCGCGGTAATCATGAGCTATGTAGCCAGTGGCCAGCATTTTGCTGATCATGTTGTTGAATAGCTCCTGAATTTCATCCATTGTAGGCGTCACATCGTTTTTAAAAACCCATTTTTTAATGCCATCTACCTCAACCAATACCTGGCGTTTCTTCCAATTAAAATCGCTGGTAACTTCAAAGAACCTGGCCATATCACACTGGCCATATTTTTCATGGAACTTTACACTCCATTTTTCATCTTCTGTTCTGGAAAATTGGCATAGGCTGCCAATCAGTTTGGGTTCAAATTTGATCAGCTTATTATCCCATACATGTGCGGGTAATTCGGTCAGTGGGCGCTGAATGATTTCATCTTCTGTGATCTTCCAAAAACAGTTTTGAAAGTACAGGTACATGCAGTCTTTTTCTGATTTATTGAAGGGCATGGAGCGCACAAAAAGCGAGCTCAAGTTATCGGGACCCAGATATTGCTTTGCGCCGCGGTGTAGTACCTCCAGTACTTCCATCTCCCCTATCTCACGCGTAAAATCCATTACAAATCGGCGGATGTTCTGCGGCGTAGTTTCACTCACTACCTTACCATTCACCTGAATGAATCGGTAGTTATTGGGTTGATACTCAAACGTGCCATAGCCTCGATTGAAAAGAAAATGGAGCGCAGGCTCGTACAAGTAAGTAATTGTTTTTTTGGTACTACCGCTTTTGGTCTCATACTCCTCCTCTTTCCAAAACTGCTCATGCGGCAATATGGCTTGTGCCATCTCAAATTCGTCCAGCTCAGCATTGTACCGGCGCTTGATCTTTCCTATCTCAAATTCCCGCAGCGCCTTCAGCTCCTCCTTATGCTTGTTCAAAAAAGCTGGAGTACTATGCAGACTCCAAAACTCTTTGATTTTGTAGGTGGACATCTGCGTAATGTCGTGCATCTGGATATACTTGCCCTGCCCCTGCCGATCAATCATAGCCTTGTTGCAATCCTCAACAAAGGCCTTTTGCTCCTCCTCCGTTTTGAAATTAAATACAATTAAATCATCGATGCCCTTATACATCTGGTCCCGGCCATAGCCAAAAAATATCCGTAGGTCGATTCCTACATTGGTATAGGCATAGAAATATTCGCGGAATTTATTTACCGCTTTGAAAAAGTTGAGCGGGCGCTCATCTACTGGCCGCCCATTTTTTACGCTGATGTCTTGCCAGTCGGCATCGAGGAGGAATACTACATTTTTAACCTTACAGCGGGTTACAATCATCTCCAGTTGGTGGGGCATTTCACCAGTAGCATTAAAATTCTGAATGCCCATAATGCCTACACTCGGCAAGCCAGTGATGCAGTTTTTATCGGCCTTCTTCTCCCCTTCGGTGATGTACAGCGTATCAAATTCCTGATGGGTTTTGTAGGCCTGGATCATCCAGTTGGGTAACCAAAGATGGCTACCACTTCCGCGCGGGCTTTGGTACTTAATTTCTTTGCCGCCTTTATCGCGGTGATTGGCCGGGTTACTCCAGCGCACGCGTAGCAAAGGCATTTGCTTGCCCTTATCGTTGGTGAACTTGATCACCTTACCATCCAAATCCAGGTAATGCAGTACCATATCATTGCCTGGAATTACATTCCAGAGCCCATCAATTGTGGCCGACTGGTACCGGTCTATTTGTACCTGCGTCTCTTGATTTTCCTGGACGTAAAACTTTTGGTAGGCATCGCTGATACCCGAGCTATTGAGCTGGGCATCACGGAAGGATTCTTTTTTGTTGCTGTAAACGTGTTTCTTCTTGGGAGCCTCTTTGATTTCGATGCTGAACTTATCAGCTATATAAAGCAGTGATTCCTTATAATTCTTACCCTGTAGGTTAGTCAAAAATGAGATGCTGTCTGTAGCTGATTTGTTACAGTTAAAGCATTTAGCCACCTTTTTCTTAAAATTGAAAGAAAAGTTTTTGCCCCTACAGTGAGGGCACTCTCCTATTTTATCTGTTCCCTTAGGCTTAAGCACCACAAAATCCTCAATGATGGATTCCATAATGCTCGGCTCCTGAGCTTTTTCCTTGATGAGTTCTACTACCTCTGGATCAATATAATTCACTTCTGTCAGCATATGATTATAGTTTTGGATGGATACCGAAGGTCGTATATCCACCAATCAGCAAAAAGGACGGTGATACAGATCGCTGTAATCAGCAACCTGCCGTAATCAAAATGTTGTTTAAGGAACTGCGCACAAAGGGGGGACAGAGCGCCGCTGTTTTTTTTGTGAACCTGAATGGAAAAGAAAAAAAGGAGATTAAGATCGTCGCTTCTGTTTTTCAAAAAAGATGTAACCAAGAGCGCAGATAATAATAATGGCTTCAATAATATTCATGGTGTTTGTGATTTTCAACGTTCTAAAAAACCGGCAGAGCTTACCCTACCCTGCCGGCAGATACTTCCAACTTAACTGAAAACTCTTATAGGTACTTGGCGATTTTAAGCAGCAAAAACGCTAAAAAACCTATTACCAAAATTGTTCTGTTGATCATGTTGGCCTTGATCAGTTCAATTTCTTTTTGGCTATATCGTCTATCGTAGCTCATACGATTTGGTTTTGTGTTTGTAAATTAAAAACAAATAGTTTCAAAAAGCAAGAACCAAGAAACGTATTTGTTTTACTTATCCTTTTTAAACTGATGCAACGCTATGTTGCTTGTTTTTCAATGCTATACGCTCACGGTGCGCTCTATTGCGGCACTTGTCGTTGCAGAATTTCAAGCTAGAGCGCTGATCTGGCCGATATTCAATAGCCTTTTGGCACTTCGAATACTGGCAAAAAATCGGCTCTAATCCTTGTTGTTGAGGACTGCGTTTCCGTTGTGCCCCATGTTCACCAGCGATTGGGGGACTCTGCTGCGTGGTGCTGGGGCTTTGACGTTTCCCGTTTCCTGCTCTTGTATCGTTGGGGTAGGGGAGTTGACAGCTCCAGCACTACGCTGATAAGCTTGCCCCAATCCAAAGGCTTCGGCGCCCTTGCTTACAAAATTGATCTCCAGCAAGTACCCACCAAAGATGATCGAGCTACCAAATAAAAACACGGACCAAAACTTATTACCCATCCAGCCCATCTCCTGGATACTAAACCCCAGCTCAATCACCGCTACCATAGTCAATACCGTTGCAATCATGGCAGGCCAGGGGGAGCGGCGGCCAGTAGGATTCAAGAAATCCATAAATACAATTGCAAACCGAGTAAATGCTATAGCCCCCGCAGCGGGGATGCTGATATACATAGGTACCGGCACAAAAAAAACATTGAGTAGGGCAGTGATCAAATAAGTAGCGATCACGCCATAAAAAGTAATTTGCGGCATGAAAGCCGTGATGCCATCGTAAATCCCTGCAAAGGCAGGGTTCACGAAGTTTTGTTGGTTTTTAAAAGAATTTTGTTGCATTTTTGCATTGTTTTTAAGTTAAAAATGGGCTCCATCGATGCCAGTCGGTGGAGCTTATTTTTTTTTGCGCCGTAGCGCCACTGGGCGTGGATAAATGGTATCCAATTTCACTCCGGTATCTACCAGTATTTTTCCACCAAATCCATCTGGCCAAGTAACCCGCCAAGCCTGGGGTGGGGTAGATGTAGTATCCGATTGCCCCCAAAGAGCCGCCGCATACAACAGCATAAAAAAGGTTAAGTACTTCTTCATAGAATTCAATTGTGTGAATAAAAAAATATGTTTCAAAAAAAACTCAGCTCCCCACGCCCGGGGACTTTTTATTCGAACTCAAAACCACTGCCGCGTGCAGTAGGTGAGCCAAGTTTTATCTTATGTCAGAAAAAATTGCCGCTGGACTTTTCCAGCGGCGTGTGAACGGCTTCCTTTGAGAAAAAACCACGCTCGCAGTTGAGCGTGGATCCTGATCATGTATGAAAAAACTCAGCGACTTTACATTTTAAAAAGCAGCCCAGCGCTGTAATACTGGGCTGCGAATATTCAAGCGTTTCTAACCATACACCTTTTGAAAAAAGCTCCCACCGTAGAGCAGGAGCTGTATATAACCCCAGAAAACGAGATGAAAAAATCACTTGAAAAAGGCTCCCACCTCATTTGGCGGGAGCTGCGAACGCTAATAACAAATCATATCTCAGAAAAAAAAACTGACCCTCGATTTTCAAAAAGGCTCCCACCCCGTAGGGTAGGAGCGTCCATTCTCATAAAAACACCTAAAACCCTAACTTTTTAATTGCAATATCTTGCTCTGCTTGTTGCTGCCGGATCAACTCAACTGCAGCACTGGTAATAAGTGCCACGTTTTTTGAGTTACCTAATTGGCCCCTTAACATGCGGCGAATGTTATTTCGGTTCTTATTGAATCTCACAGATAGCTCCAAAATAGCCCCATGTGGCAGCAAGCATACCAGTGGCGGCTCTAGTTCTCTCAAAATATCTTTCATTTTTCTTAGCTTTGCGTATCGTTGTGTAACGTAGCACAATGATATGCAAAGATTTTGTACAATGCAAATTTTCTGTGCTTTTTTTGCAGATTTTTTGTGCACCTTATCCTATGATACTTGGACAAAACATTCGATTTATCAGGAAACAGCTGAAACTTAGCCAAGCTAAATTTGCTCAATACTTTGATGTAACCCGCGCAATGATAGGTTATTATGAGGTTGGGAAAGCTAATCCATCCATTGAATTCCTACTAAAATTGGAAGAAATTTCCGGCTATTCCTTCAAAGAAATTTGTACAAAAAATTTGCAAGAGGATGTACAAAAAATTGGCACTGCAAAAAATATAGCGCTAGAAGATCCAATAGGGTACAAGTCAAAAGTGGATGAGCGGTTGGATTATATCGAAGCATTTTTAAAGAAAAAGCATATCGATTTTTAACTAAACTTGTCAATATGAAAACTCTAATCATTCAATTAGCACTAGTTATTGCTATCGTAGGTGGTGGGATCTATTTATGGTATACCATGTTTACCGCCGATGGGCTGGCCAGCCGAATAATGCATGATATCAAAGCAGGAAAAATTTATCAAACTCCTGGAATGTTTGGCACAAAAGGAATTGTTTTCTTATCTTCTGATTACGAGACATCTACAATTATTAATGATATTCCTGCCGAATCAAATGATACATCTAATCGATACATCGATTTGCATAGACGATTTTTTCAGGTTCCTAATGATTTGGTAAGCTACAAATGTATCAGTTCATCAAGAGATGATAATGCCATGTATGCAAACTTAGAAAATATTAGTAGGGAATATTATGACCATCCTGAGCAGCAATACCTACATGGAGCATATAAAACCTACAATGATTTTCGTAGTAGATCAATAAGTTACCATAAAAATGATCCTAAATTTGAGATTGTACTTGATTCAAACTTTATTAAATACTACGAAAGAATACCTACCAAAACATATACTTATCAGGTGACAACGATGAGTCATATTTCCAGATTTGTTTTAGTTCTATTAAAGGGAAACAATAAATGGCAAGTAGGGGCCATGTTGCTTAACGAATAAAATTTAGCAAGCAAATGAAGCAGGTGATGATATGGATGGTCTTAATCTTGGGCTTGATGAATGAGCTTTCTGCTCAAGTAATTGTCAACGGTGTGAATCTGGATGATCGGCCAGACATTCAATACATCGAGGTAACGGCCTATCAAAAATTTGCAGGTAAGCGCTATAATGCCTTTGTAGATTATGGCCAGAAGCTGGAGTTATTCGGCGCCGAAGATCAAATGATCCGTGGTAATGATGGAAAGCTTTTTCCTTTTGAAACGCCCATGGCAGTTCTTAATTTTTTTGCCGCTTATGGGTGGGAGTTAGTGCAGGTTGTTCCAAAGGAAAATGTTCCATTCTCTTTTAATGGAATCATCTTTTTGATGAAACGTGCCAAACAAGATAAGTAGTAAACTGAATATCAATATTTTATCAGTGTCAATTCTAAATGGTTAACCTCTATTTTCAGCTAAAAAGGATGAATTGCTAATGTGTAAGTAGTTGATATGTAGTAAGATCTAAGAGGGATATTTTTTAAACCGCTCCCTTCTTCTCTGCAATATTTATTGCAAAAAATACATTATCAACTACTTAGCGTCATAGTTCCTTTTTTGCTGACACAGAATTGACACAGCATTTTGGGGAAAACTTACACTATGACGCAAAAAAAACTTATGTCTGCATATGAGCCTCCCAGGCTCGTAAAGGCGAAGGATCGGTGGTATGTGAGCTTCTATGCTCCCGATGATCTGAATAAGGGTGCGCGTAAGCATTTCCGCCCAACATTCAACCTTAATAAGATTACCAACCTGAAGGAGCGCGAAGCACGCGCGCTGGAGCTGATTGCCAAAATCAAAATTTGGCTGGAGGCGGGGAAACCTATTTCCCAATTTGATGAGCTGAAAATTAAATTTAGTGTAGAGCTGCATGAAAGCGCTACCAGCTTATTAGATACCTCCATTTGTGATGCGCTAAACCATATTCTTGCCTTAAAAAAGGCGCTGCGTAAGGATAGCTACCGCAGCTTTGATTCCATCAGCAATCTTTTTTACCAGTTTATGGAAAAGAAAAAGTGGCATCGACTGCCGATAGGGGAGGTGAGCAAGGTACATGCCCGCGCTTACCTGGACGACTGCCTGATCACGCGTAAGCTGGCGCCGGTGAGCTGGAACAACCAGGTAACGGTGTTGCGTACCATTTTCAACGATTTGAAAGAGCGCGGTTTTGTATTGGAAAACCCGCTGGATGGGATCAAAAAGAAAAAGAAACTACCCAAAATACGCCGCAATTTCACGCAGGAGGAGGCGCGCATTGTACTGGCGCGCGTGCGACAGGAAAGCGAGCTTCTGTTCTATTTTGTACTGCTGGAGTATTGCTGCTTTTTTCGCCCTGAGGAGATCCGGAAACTGCGCTTTCAGGATTTTGATTTTACCACGGGGCTGGTGACGCTGGATAGTGGCCGTACTAAGGATTGGGATAACCGTATTGCTACGATCCCTACGGAGTTCCTTGGTTTTTTTGATCAATCATTTTTTGCAAAGTACCCGCGCAATAGCTATGTATTTGGAGCCAACTTTGAGCCGGGGAAGATGAAGTACATGAGCAAGCAGGTAGCTTTTAGGCGGCATGAGGCGATATTGAAAAAGCTGGTAGCTGAGGGAAAGCTGGCGGATATGACGGGGCTGGTACTATACAGCTGGAAAGATACGGGCATAACAGATGCCTTAGAAATGATACCTATACTGAATGTACAGGATCAAGCGGGGCACAGTAGTCCTCAGATGACCATGAAATACCGGCATAAAGAAAAAGTGAATACGGTATTTCAGAAAGGATTCGGGAATAATATACTACCGTAAATGTGGTATTTTATATAGATAATGTATTTAAATACACAAATCACTTGACAAGTGTATTTAAATACATTATCTTTGTTTCATCAAAAGCAATAAAGCTGGCGAGTAAAAAATCAAAACAATGAGAATAATCAACAACAGCAACAAAGTATTAAGCCCTGAAAATCAACAAGAGCTGATCCGTGCTGCTATTAATGCAGAAATTCCAGGCGAATTTATTCAAGTTGGTATTGAAAGTGAATATGAAGAGGGAAATGTATGGAATGTGATGGACGAAGATGGTTTTGTTCACTTTAGATTTGATGACCAGGATAATATTTCGTTCTAATTTTTTTACGCAATTGGACTAAGTTGGGATTGTTTCATCAATAAAACATTAATAATGAAAAGCTTTGATATTTTGCAAAAAAAATATGGTCAGTTTGATATTCAATTGGAAAATGGATTTCCAATAATAACAAATTTTGATTCCCTTACCGATGAAGAAACAGGTGGATGGACCAAAGATGAAGTAGAAGATAATCTATATGAAGAATATATTAAAATAGAAAATAATGAATAAAAAATGTTCAACATGTGGAGGAGTTGGCAAAGTGATGCAAACTCCAATGTGGCTTGATGGTGGAGTAATAAAGATAAATGATCAAGCCGCTATTGATAAATACCAAGGTTCATTTGATTTACAAAAAACAATTTGTCCTAGATGTGCTGGGACAGGAAAAGATCCAGGAAAAAATGGCGGGACGAAAAAAAAAATATGAGCAAAAAGGAGCAGCTTTTGATAATGAAGCTACTCTAATCTTTTACATAAAGCAAGTTGCAGCTAGAAATTCAGTATCTAATTACCAGATTGCTGAACAGACGGGCATTGATAGGGCGCAAATTAGCCGAATCCTAAATGGGCAAAAATCCCCTACAATTTCAACGCTCTTTAAAATTTGCTATGTACTGAAAATACGCATAGCCGTAGAGGCGCAGGGATTATGGGAGTTGGCTTTTGCGCCACCAGATTGGCCTATGCCAGGGCAAGAAATTTAAGATTAAATTGTTTAATATTTAAATCCAAAATCATGACTTATCACATTATGAACTCAGCGATGATGCCGCAACCGGGCACATATGAGATGGAAGAACTTCCTGAAGCTATTTTATGGCCAGGATTATAATTGCTGAGAAGAATCGAAATGCAGTGAGTAGCATAGGATACCCACAAAACATAGAGTATATCAAGGAAAAAACTGGAGTTGAGCTACCAATATCCCGTAATGCTACCAGGCTACAACCTGGAGATGTGATGCTAATCATGCGCTTGAAATATAGGGTAGATGGATTGCCAAAAGGGCATAAAGTGCAGGAAGGTGATTTTGAGTTTTTAGAATGTAGGTATCAGTAATTTACTTATAAGTGAATCACCAATAGCCATAAAAAAACGGCGCTGATCTCCACCAGCGCCGTTCTTTTTTGGCTACCTAATCGCTAACTCTAGGAGCTGCTCAATGGTAAACATGTGATTTTCAAACTCGTTTTTTCGCTCATGATTCATACCTGATCCCTCCATACTCTGAAGGAAAATACGCTGCATGCGCATGAGATCAAGCAATACAAGGGCTAAAGAAGTGGGTTCCAGATCTTCGTAGATCTCCATGATTTCTGCCTGTTTTTCGGCAGAGATTTTTACTTGTTGGTTTTGCATGAGAATGAATATTTGAGAGGCACAGCAGCTGCAAAACCAACAAAACGAAACATGCTCGGAATGAGATTGCCAGTCGCGAGCCGCTAAACTCCACTGACGCTACGTTGCCCCGGATTTTTTTTCGATTTGAATTGATCATGTCTAAGATAATGTTGTATTGGTTTTGCATGACAAACATACAAAAGTCTATTCAACATTACAATAGGTAACCTAACGGTTTTTGGTAGTACGTTTCACCCTCGATCATAATAATTTGGCGCATCATCTCCCCAAGGGATTTCTGGCGTATCTGGCCAGGTTTTCTCCAGGTTTTCCTGATCGGTGCCGGCATGCTCCCAGCACCAGATAATATGGTGGGCGTAGTACCCCATCAAAGAAGCGGCATAACAAAAGAAAACTCCATCCTTTACGCCTCGATAATCCAGGTAAATGGCTAGCACAAACGCTACCCAAGCAAGAAATGAAAAAATAGCGCTGGTTTTGAAAGGCATGGGATAGGGGATTATAGTACGCCACCACTGGCGCGGTTAAGTAATTTGAAGCGGTTGTTGATGCCAATCACCGTATCATCTTCAATCTCGGCTTTGATACCGCTACTAAGAGCTGTATTGAGTTGCTGAAGTAGCGGTAAAAACTGCACCATCACGGCCAGTAAGGTTGCGCTGGTAGTATCGGTACCTGGTGTATTACTTAAGCCACCTTCAGCAAATTGAGGTACGCTACCGGTACGCGCGGCGCGGATGTTTTCAATGGCGCGCACGTAGTTGAGAACTACGGGGTTGCGTAGATCTTGATTGGCTACAAAATACTCAGCACCATGCTCGCTGGCCAGTACTACTGGGCGATTGGGTAATAGACCGGTACCTGGTGAGCCGATGTACTGGGCATTATAGGCACGGCCATCGGTTTCACCAGTGACATCAAAAAAACCACCGGTGTATTTTTGGGGGATTGATGGAGCATCATTAAATATTTTTTTAGCTGCCGCGAAATTCCCCAATACTGTTGCTACGGTAGTACCAATTGCAACTAAGTTTCCTGGAAATGGTACCCCAGCTGAGGCTGCAATACCTGAAGCAATGGCTTCCGCCGTTTTAAAGGCAATTTGCGCTAAAGCAAGTACTTTAGAAGCTGCTGTATGTTGGCCTAATATAGCATCAAGCCCTTGAATTGCTCCACCAAGTACAGCTGCATAACCTTGATAAGCTTGTGCAATTGTTTCATATTTTTTCTTTTCAGTCTCAACTAACTCTTTGTTTTGCTTATCGGCATATTGCTTAGCTAATTCACTTTTTTGTTTTTGATATGCCTCCTCAATTACTGAATCATCACGATGGTATTTTTCAGCAAGTGCCAATAAATCAGAATGATGTTTATCAAGCTCAAGTAGGGCTTTTTCATATTCAGTTAGCGTAAAATCATCTAACTGCTGCTGAAAAGCTTGCTTTGCTTCTAAGTCAGCGTTAGCTGCTTCAGTAGCTTTATCAAGTAGTTTTTGTAAGTTTTCCTCATCTTTTGCCGTACGTTTTTGCTGGATTTCATCAAGTAGCGCATCAACTGCATCTTCTTTTTGTTGCTCTAATTGCAAGCGGGCATCAGTAGCGCCTTTGACTTTTTTAGCTTCTAACTTTATAAGCTCCGCAATCTCTTTATCGTACTTGGCTTTTAGGGTTTCAATCTTTTTTTGATCCTCATCCAAATCAAGTAACCGATTTTCAAGGCGGAACTTTTCAAGGATCTTTTGTACGTCTTCCTCTTCTTTTTGTACTGCTTTGGCTTTAGAAGAAGATCCAGATTTTGTGGTAGTTGTAGTTGTAGCAGGTGGAGCCGTACCCGTATCCCCCCGCACTTCACCAGTCAATACCTTTAATTGCTCTTTTGCTCCCTTAATTTCCTCGGCAAGCTGTGCTACTTTTCGGCGAGCTTCATCAATTTCCTGTGGGGTAGCCGTACTACGCACCAACTGTTGATTGAATCCAGCGCCTTCTACGCGCACAGTCTGGCCAGAGTTGACTAGCTGTTGCTGTATTTTTAGCTGTTTTTCTAGTGCCGCTACCTGATTTTGAGTAGTAGCTACGGCATCCTTATTCAAAAACTTGAGGCGAGCTTGCTCAGCGGCTAGAAACTCACGGCTAGCTCCCGCATTGATACTCAATACCCGGCCATACTGATCAATCTGCGTAATGGCGCCCGGCGTAATCTCGCCAATGCGCTGAATTACTTTGCCAAGTTCGGCTTGCTCTGTTTTGGTAAGGTTAGATTTTCCCTTCAGTTCTTCATAGCGATCAAGTAGGGGAGGTAGTTCTGCTTCAAGCTTGGATACGCGCGCAGCCTGCTCAGTGAATGCATCGTTGGCAGCTTTGGATGGATTTATTAAGCCAGTGATTCCATCAGCTACATCGCTTAGCGTATCAGTAAATACGCCCGCAAGACCTACCAGTTTTTCAAAAACTGGAAATAAAGTAGTAGCTAACTTTTCCCCAATACTTGCCAGTTTTGCTACTTCCGCTTCTTGTCTCCGTACCAGCGTATCAGAATTATTGGCAAAAGCCGTCTGCGCATCGGTACTTTTTGCCAAAATTAGCTCCACGCTAGCAATGGCCTCTGCCTGCTGCTTGTAGGTACCCGTTAAGTTTTGCAGTCCTTTGGCGCGTAGGGCGTTTTTCACATCCTCCTCGCTAATGGAAATACCCAGGCTCTTGAGTTCTTCCCGCTCGCCTAGGATGGCCTTGGATAAAATACTACTTACCTCAGTGGCGGAGCGCTGGCCGCCCGTCCATTCACTTAGGGCGCCAGATAGATTCACCAACTGGCTGCTCAGATCTGCACTTTCCTTGCGCGTGAAGCCCATTGGTATCAGCAAATCACCAGCAGCGGCAGCGGCATTGATGTACTGACTGGTAGTAAGCCCCATGGCGGTGGCGTTCTTTTCCGCTTCGGCAGTTACCTGGGGGAATACCTCACCAAAAACGGTACGTGCCTTTTGCTCCAGCAGCTGCATCTGGCCGCTTAAATCAAAAAGGTGCCTACCGTAGCTAAGAATCACATCGGCGCTAAAGGCTCCAGCGGCAAGGCCGGCCAGCTTGGTAAGGCCACCAGTACTGAGGAGGTTGTAGCCGTTGCCAATATTGGAAAGCCCCTTGCGGTGCTCATCCAGGATACCGTTCAAGCCTTTTATCTTTCCAGCAGTGGCAAGGTATTCTTCGCTACCTACTGTCATGCGGTTGAGCTCGGCTACCAGCTTCTTTTTTTCGTTGGTGATGCCCTTGATGGTATTCTCTACCTCATTCCCGTTGATAAATATGCTTACTTGCCTCCTTGCCATTTGTGCGGGTAGTTATATCGTGATTCTGGTGCTGTACACGCCAGGGATGTTAATTTTAAGTTCGCCAGCGGCCAGGTCGGCGTATTCTTCACTGAGTATAGTAGCCAATTCTTCCACTGCACTAGGGATGATCACATTGATCCAGGGCTTGGGGCTTTCCTTACCGCTGCCTTTTTTGCGGTTTTTACCTACGCCTATCTCCAGGTAAATACCCTGGCGGGCAAAGCTGATGCTGACTGCCTCTACCTCCAGCCCTCGACGGCGTATGGAACTACCCAAGCTTTCAACGAGGTATTGGTCCCGTACCAAAGTAGATGTACCGCTGCGAGTAGTATAAGCCCGTAAGCGAGAAGTACCGCGCTTGGAAGCGCGGCGCTCATCTAAGCCCAGGGCAAGCAAGCGCTGCCGCAGTAAGCCTTTGGTCTTTTTTGCCCAGCCTTTGATCACCTGCTCCAGGGCAATTAGCCGATCAGCAGGGCGGGTGATTTGATCGTCTATCATATCCGCTTGATTCCAGTACCCGTGCTAGGGGTATATTTTTGTGTGCCAAAAAGGTAAGGATCCATGCGGCGCTCGCCATAGCCCCAAAAATCATTCAGTTGGGCATCACTTTGCGCGGCGGCATCAGCAACCTGCGCTGCTGCAACATCTGCTAAAAACGTAGCGTAAGCGGGAAACTCCGTGGGGTGATCCGCCAGGTACTTGAGGGCATAGCTTAAATTGCGCTCGCTGAACTCCTGGAGGTGCTTAGCGCTAAGATCAATAGCTTGACCGTTGGGTATACCTTCCTTCATAAAAGTTTGCGATTCCAATCCTTCTACCTGAATCAGCTGATTTTCGCGCAGCATTACCCACTGGCGGCGCATGGCTTCGTTGATGGCCGCCAAGCCTACACATTTTTGAATACGCTGAATGGCTTCCAGGTATACAAAAATGTGTAG
>Ga0214923_10002112_pt1 | contig 27057 bp, 32 predicted proteins | sample LL1510_MetaG_FD_177993 | JGI IMG/M metagenome (GOLD analysis project Ga0214923, IMG submission 177993) | Freshwater microbial communities from Lake Lanier, Atlanta, Georgia, United States - LL-1510 | ecosystem: Environmental > Aquatic > Freshwater > Lake | place: USA: Georgia | collected...
TACCGTGTCCGTGTCCGTGTCCGTGTCCGTGTCCGTGTCCGTGTCCGTGTCTATGCATCAAAAATGACTGCATAAAGGTCACACTTTTTCTCTTTATATTATTAGTTATGTATCTATCCAGTCAAAATATTGTGAATTGTATTAGACACAAAAATGACTGCATAAAGGTCACACTTTTTCTCTTTATATTATTAGTTATGTATCTATCCAGTCAAAATATTGTGAATTGTATTAGACACAAAAATGACTGCAAATAAGGTAACAATTTTCTCTTTATATTATTAGTTATGTATCTATCCAGTCAAAATATTGTGAATTGTATTAGACACAAAAATGACTGCAAATAAGGTAACAATTTTCTCTTTATATTATTAGTTATGTATATATCCAGACAAAATATTGTGAATTGTATTAGACACAAAAATGACTGCAAATAAGGTCACAATTTTCTTTCTATTATCTATCCAAATATTTTTACGCAAATGGTGATACACTATTCAAATTTGGACGTAACTTTTCACACCAAGATTGTTCTAATTTTAATGCTTCGTTTTTATTTAAACAATTGTATTTACCAATTTCAACCATTTCCCAATTATCCCACCCACCTGTATCTCTTATTGTTCTGTATAACTTTGTTTCACCTTCATATGTTGAACTTATATGTTGCTTTAATCTGTTTTCTTTATTAGTTGTATGCCCAACATACATATAAAAATTATTATATTTTGGTCTTATTATATAAATAACTGTATTACTATAAATATTACTATTATTTAAATCATTTTTCAATATTTTGAGTTTACTTTCAATTTCTTTTAATTCAGATTCTTTTAATGATTTAATTTTTAACATTTTATCATATTCATTTTTTAAATTATGTTTTTCAAATTTATATATTTGTAAATGTGAATCGTCTTGAATATTTAATGGGTTATTACACACCATTTCTTTTTTTTGTTTATTTTCTTTAAATGACATAACATTTAATTTATATTCTATTTTTTTTAATCTTCTGTTTTCTTCATATTTTTTATTATCAATATTAAATATACTTGTTGTCATATTCCATCTGCTACAAGATATAAAACAACCTCCATTTACTTTTAAATTTATACTTGATGTTTGAAAAGGATAAAATGATTTTTGAGTATTATTATAACATTCTCCATAATTACTAATATAAATATCATCAACAATTTCATTTTTTTCGTATGTGGAAACTCTTTTGAAATATTCATCAGGCATTTTTATTTTCAGTTTGCAAAAAATATCCATTAATCAATAAATCACAATGTGTTTAAATCATTTATACGACTATTTACACACTAAATAGATGATAAAAATCTGCGGGTATTACGAGTCTAATTGGCTGATTAGCCAACCGGTCTATCTATATTTAGGAAAACAGCCTTCGGCTTAACACTTCGTGTGTTTTCCTAAATATAGAACACATTTATACGGAGATTTTATCTATCACTACTTCTCTCGCTATATTTTTTAAAATCTTTGTTTCTTTTTCATAATCATTATCTCCCGAACCTCCCATCGTTTCTATTAATAGTAAATCATACTTATCTGAATACTTTGACGTTGCCATACCACAATCTGGATATCGCTTTTTAAATTCTGATATTAATAACATGTTTTTATTTGTTGTTTTTTTTATTAACTTTCGTGTTTTTGTATAATTTTCATCTTCCTTTTCCCATTTATTATCTTCTTTTACATATAACACTTCTCTCTTTTTATCTGTACAATGCATTGGTCTTTGAGTTATATCCAAGTCTTTCAAGTTCTTTATTATTATGTTAGATATACCATTTACAAATCCTATCTCTCCTACCTTTTCAAAATCTTCATATGCAATTTGGAGAGAATTGATAAACTCGGACATATTCATTGCATCTTTACATGTCTCATTCAAGAAAAAATTTAAATTAAATGCTTTATTATTATTTACTGTAGTTGTATTATGACTATTATTATTTGTAATCCCATTTTTTACTAGTTCTGTTATTGTATTTTGTTGTACTTCCATATTTTTTTGTTGAATAATTACTAAATTTTTTATTTCTGAATTTTCGGTTATCAATGTTTTAATTATTTCTGTTAACTGTTTTTCTTTGTCTTCATTTGTATTTGTATTATTGATTTTATTAATTTCTTTTTCTATTTCAGTACATTTATTTTTGTGTTTCCATAACCCTGAGTTGTTATTATATGTTTTACCACATATACATTCATATTTTTTTTGCGATATTTGCGACGTATTCATTTCCAAACATTTCCGTTTATGTTTAGTAGTGTTAATATGTTTTGAATAATCTGTTTTATTGCACGTAATATAATCACATATATTACATTTATAATTTATGCGATTTTTTGCGATTTTTTTATTTCCTAAAATTTCCATTTCTTTAGACAAAGATTTTATTTTTCTTTGAAATGGATTTAGTTTTTTAATAAATTTAAAAATTATGCTAACAAATTTTTTATTTTTCGTTTTCATTTGTTAGCATAATTTTTTTTATGGTAACAATTTTTATTTTTTCAAGGAAATCTTTGGGATTCTAGAAAATGGACATTTATAAATGTCCAAAATCAACTTTCCCAAAATACTTTCCACTTTTTTTTGAATTTTTTCTTGTTTTAAATAATATATGAAAATAACTTAAAGAACTTTCTCTATCACTACTTCTCTCGCTATATTTTTTAAAATCTTTGTTTCCTTTTCATAATCATTATCTCCCGAACCGCCCATGGTTTCTATTAATAATAAATCATACTTATCTGAATACTTTGACGCTGCTGTACCACAATCCGGATACCTTTTTTTAAATTCGGGGATTAATAACATATTTTTATTTGTTGTTTTTTTTATTAACTTTCGCGTTTTTGTATAATTTTCGTCCTCCTTTTCCCATTTATTATCTTCTTTTACATACAATACTTCTCTCTTTTTATCCGTACAATGCATGGGTCTTTGGGTTACATCCAAGTCTTTCAAGTTTTTGATAATTATGTTAGATATACCATTTACAAACCCAATCTCCCCAACTTTTTCAAAATCTTCGTACGCAATTTGGAGAGAATTTATAAACTCTGACATATTCATTGCATCTTTACATGTCTCATTCAAGAAAAAATTTAAATTAAATGCTTTATTATGACTGTTTACTGTAGTTGTATTATGACTATTATTATTTGTAATCCCATTTTTTACTAGTTCTGTTATTGTATTTTGTTGTACTTCCATATTTTTTTGTTGAATAATTACTAAATTTTTTATTTCTGAATTTTCGGTTATCAATGTTTTAATTATTTCTGTTAACTGTTTTTCTTTGTCTTCATTTGTATTTGTTTCTTTTGATTTGTTTATTTCAAGACATTTTTTTTTATGCTGCCATAATCCATTTCTTGAATTATATTCTTTACTGCATTTATCACATAAATATTTTGTTGCTACTTTTTCTACTTTTTTGTCACAAGCGTCACTTATTAACATTGATGAATGTTTTATCGTTTGAAGATGTTTTTCATAATTAAATTTTTTAGATGTAGTATAATCACATAAATTACATTCAAAATATGTGCTACTTTTGCTACTTTTTTTGTCACCGAATGTCACCATTTCTTTAGACAAAGATTTTATTTTTCTTTGAAATGGATTTAGTTTTTTAATAAATTTAAAAATTATGCTAACAAATTTTTTATTTTTCATTTTGATTTGTTAGCTTAATTTTTTTTATGGTAACAAATTTATTTTTTTCAAGAAAATATTAGGGATTCTAGAAAATGGACATTTTAAAAATGTCCAAATTTGAAAATCCCAAAATACTTTCCACTTTTTTTTTGATTTTTTCTTGTTTTATATAATATATTAAAACAACTTAAAGAATAATAATATGTAATTTCTTAAAAATCCATCTTTTCTTATAATCATGAGAGAAATACACCGTGTTATTTTCCACATATATTTTATGTGTTTCAATCCGCAAACTTCTCTCAATGCATTTTTTATTAGTTGTATTTCTTCTATTATTTTAGTCTATTATAGCATATCAGATACTAAAAACAAGGATAAATCTCATCTGGATTTGATATCTGCGGTTCTAATATTATTAATTGGCAGTATGCAGTTATTAGAGTATTTTATGTGGTCAGACCAAGGGTGTTCATATAAAGATTATAACCGATTAGCATCATTATTCGTGTTACCAGTACTTTATTCGCAACCTGTGATCACCTTTTTACTTTCTCTCTATTTATCCTATACTAAATTCAACAATTATGTATTTATCTCTTTCTCTTTTGCTATTATTTCACTTTTCACCGTTGTTCTAGCCCAAAATACACAAATATTAATAAAAGCAGACCAAGCGAAAAAGAGAGAAAAAGATGTTTTACCACTATGTAGCCGCCCTGAAAAAAATACCAAACGGTTAATTTGGGCACCCATGAAGTACCTTTTTGAAACACATCCTGAACAATCCTTTCTTTTCTTATTTTTATATTTTTTTATCATTTATCTTTGTAGCAAAGTCATACCTTCATTATGGAAATATTTCCCTATTCGGTCTTTAGTATTACCAACAACTTTTATTGCTGCAGCTATTTATTCTGTTCTTTATGGAGATAGAGAAAGTTCTATTGGAATACTATCTGATATATTTGATTCCACATGGTGCTTTTTAGCAGTTGGATTCGGAATTGTTTCCGTTTTACATATTTAATTTTTACGACTATTTACACTTATATAACATACTTTAATATAAAATATTCTTTCCTTTCTTCATATTTTTCATATTCTAATAAATTCGGATAATTTGTTATATTTTCTCGAGTCCATTTAAAACCATGTGATTCATAAAATGTAACCGCACTCTCAATAGAACTTACTATTATATTTGTTTGAACTATATTTATAGTTTTAATTTGTTTAATAAACTCTTTCAATAATAATGAAGCATATCCTAAATTTAGATAAAGATGAAAAGAAAAAATACGGAATATTTATTACTCCTAATTCTATTATTAATAAAATTAATAAAAGCATTTCAATTTATGCTTATAATAAAGCATTACTATAAAAATAAAACAAAAAGAAATATAACAAAAGAAGAACATTAAAGATTTATAAGGACTAATAAAGGTCGGTATTTAAAATACGCGTTGCTCTAAAAAAGTCAACTATTTGAATAACGTATATTTATTTAATTTAAAAAAAATGAAATGCTTTTATAAGTTTTAGAAAATTAAATAAATAATAATTGAATCTGAAAAATGAGTTCATTTCAAAATAACAAAGTAAATTACGAAGATTTAGTTGAAGGAACCCAATATTTAATTTCTTATAATACAATTAATGGGTTAATCATGGGAATAGGGGTGTATAAAGGTAAATATAATAATATGGAAAAATTAAAACTAAAATTTAGTGATTATAGTAAAATTTTTATTGATGAAAATAATAATATTGTTAGATATTTTGGTATTTCTACCAAAAATAACAATGAATCGTCATATACACTAAAAGGCAATTTATATACTGAAAGTATATTCTATAATCTAGAAACCAATGATAATAATTTACAGTTTTATTTAATTTAAACAAACATTAACTTTTCACTAAAAAGTGAGGTTATTTTAACTACCAATATCTTTTTTTTACACATAAATTTATGAAATTCCATTTAAAGTTACTTCTACACCACGAAAATATACTTTTATAGAAGAAGTGTTATTTGGATAAAAAAGGTCGCCAGTATTTGTGTATACATTTTGGGATACTGTTACTCCATTTATATCTGTTACTAAAGAAAATAATTGTAAACTTGTAGTATTATTAATATATGTTCTTGATTGAGCACCAGTATAATTTTGTTCACTAAATATAGTAAATCCCCATCCTGGATAAACAATATAATAATCATCCACATCAGCAGGAATACCTATATTTGGTAAATAAATAGCTGAACAATATACTGGATAACAACCAACGGAAAATGAACTGCTTGTATTTAAATTACAATATATTACACCAATATTTTGAGTAAAATTATATATATCACTACTTGAATTAGTAGTTGATATAATATTATTACTTGAATCATATAAATTTAAACTGGTTACATTGTAACCACTATCTAAATAATTAGAAACTTTTCCTGTTGTCATATATATATATAACTTAAAATAATTTTTTCATTTATTTTTCCTTAATTTGTATTTGTTTCAATATATTATTTGTTACCATAAAAAATTAAGGTAACAAATTCAATACAAATAATATATTAAAACAACTTAAAGAAAATTTATACAAATTCTACTTCCATTTTTTCTTTTGATTCCATTGTTTTATTTGTTATTGGTTTATCTCTTCCTTTTATCTTTATCCCTTTTATATTTATCGCACCTTTATTATTACTTCTTACTAATAAATAAGTTGAAGGAATTTTTGATTTAATATATTCCTTAAATTTTTCTGCTGTAATATCAAACTCTTTAATTAAATCTTTATTATCTTGTTTAAAACTAGTCCATACTTCTGTTGATATTACTGTTGTCTCATCATTTACCAATTCAATATTGGTTTTCCACCATTCATCAAAGAGAGAAAAATTGGATTCAAGTATATTTTCAGCTTCATAATTTAATAAATCTTTTAATTCATAATCAATTGTATCTATTTGCTTCTTAAATATACCAACTGTCGTATTTAATTCTCTTATCTGTTTTCTTGTGGTTTTTATCTTATCCATTATTTTAAATTGCTTATTTTTTATGTCTTTTAACTCTAATAGATCTTCTGTATCTACTTTGCCTATAAATTTCATTAAATCATTACAATAAAACCAAGCGACACGTAAAATTCTCTTAGGTTCTTCAAAACTAGTTAAATTATTAATATAAATAATACACTTATCTGTTGTAATCCATTCGGACATAATCGGACATCGGTCAAATTTATCGATTGATGTGTTGAGAGAAACTAACCATGCAAAATTAATATGTTCATTTTTTACTAGGTCGTTTTTGATTTTCTCTCGTTCTTTACTCGGAACTCCGTTCTTATAATTTTTTGCATCAACTAAAATATCAAATTCTTCAAAATGTAGATGAAAATCACCTTCTCCTCCTTGTGTATGTTTATCTATAATCTCAAAACCTTTAAAATCTTTAAAAGTATCCGCATAATCACGGAATTTTTTCTCTCCTTCTATTCCTTTTGTATTAACACTTTTATTCTTTTGTATCAAGAGTTTTTCATTCATTTTATCATAATTATCATTTAACCTATCTATTTGTTTTTCTTTTTCTCTTAACTGTATTTCATATTTCTCTTTTATTTTATTTACTTCCTCTTGGAGAGAATACTTTGTATCTAATTCATATTTTTTTAATTGTTCTAATAATAAATTATTTTGTCTTTTTAATTGTTCTATTTGTGAATCATATATTTTTTCTAATTTATCTTCCATTTTTTTAGAGGTTTCTCTCTCAACCATTAAATTCATCTCTAATTTTTCCACCTCTTTTTGTGAAGATTCTTTTATCTTTTGATAAATCTCTTGTTGGGTTAGTCCTACCACACATTTTCTTGATTCTAGTAAACATTCGCTTCCTATTTTTAAAATTAAATAGTTCTCTTCTGGAGAGAAATTGGCGATATTTAGTAACTCTTTATTAACAGGTATGGCTATATTTATCATTTGATATGACATTTTGTACTATATTCAATAGACATATTTAAGTTTTAAATATATTTTATAAATTAAAAAAATAGTGTAAAAGACCTTGTTACAAGTACTTCTTCATATGAACGGATAAGTTTGAGACATTTATAATGATAATGTTAGTATTTTATAAGGGATGAGTGTTATTATCATCATAAGAATTAATTAACTTATTAAATTCTTCTTTAGAAGATTTTATTAATTCTTTGTTTTTTTTCCTCGTAACATTCCAATAACCTCCAATATACTCATTATTATAATAATCGTCGTCTTCAAACTCACTGTCAAATGTATTTATATCATTATAACATTTATAAACATATTTACCGTCTATCTTTACTTTGTCTAACTTCCATAATTTTTTTAAATCAATATTATTTTTAATACAATATTTATCAAAAGGTTCTAATAATTGCAAGTCATTTGTTGTAATTTTTCTGCCTTCTTTATGGACACCAGATAAATCATATATATCATTCTCTGATTTCGGTATTTCAATACCAACTGTTTTTAAATAAGAGCTAAATATTGGCATAAAGTCACCAGAAGCATTATTATATTTATCAATAGATATATCAATACCAAATGGGGTTTGATATAACATAAGTCTTTCTTTTCTTATTGTACAAAGTTCGTTCCCATTTTGGTCCATTTGTATTTTTAAAGTTATTTCAATCCCGAAATTTAGTCGATACATTTTAATTGCTTTTTATGTCACAATTAATTAGTAATTTTATTTCAATTTTTTTAATAAGTTATTAAAAAAATTGAAATAAACTTTAAATTTTTAAATATAATTAAAGAATAATGACAACAACATTACGCCGCTCGGACCGAATTAAAAAATATTACAAAAATAATAATATATCATATATGATTGAAGAATATGGCGAACACGAACATAGATTTATAGATACGGAATATGATACGAAATCGGAAAATTCAAATGAAGAAAAATCAGCTAATAATATTACAAATTCTAAGTTAGAAAATAAGGATATATTTATACCTGTACCTGTACCTGTACCCGTACCCGTGTCTAAAAAAATTTCCGTACCCGAGGAAAATATTTCATCGTCTTTAGAAGAGGACGCAACATCTTATTTTAATTTAATAACTAAAAAAAATATAACAGAAAATTTTGAAGAGGACGAAGACTATGTATTAGTTAACTAACTATAAATAGATAATATTTTTCTACTATTTTTAATGTCTGTTCTAGCATAACTACTTTTTTCTATATCAAACACTCCAAAGCAACGAATTAAAAAACGGTCGTTTTTATCATATTTTGGAGAGAAAGAAGATCTTCCATGGACAGCTCTGTTATTGTCAATAAATATTATTTCTCCTTTTTGTAAATTATAGCTATATCTATGTTCATAATATATTTTAATTATTTTTTCCATCATATATTTTGCTTTGTCAGTTAATCCAGTCATTAAATCTTGATCAAAAACTAATTTAGGGTCTAGTATAGAGCCACTTAAAATTGACATGGGACCGCGAATATTTCCGGCTAAAAATACTTCTTTGTTTTTTTTAAAAGAATAATCTACACCAATTAGCCATAATGGCCTAAATAATAATTCTAAATCATCTAAGCTAATATATTCGAATATTGTATTTAATGTTAAAATATGGGTAAGCGCATTTGGATCCCCTCGTATACAGGCTAAACTTAATATATCTGGCTTTAACGGAGAGAAAGCTTGTTCAGTATGAATTTCTAATTCTGTTTTTGAACTAGTACTTGTTTGTATTCTCTCGGTCTCAGATATTGGAACGACGTCCTGAAAAAGAGATCCGTTACATTCTGCTTCATAAGCTAGTGGGTCAGCAATAATACTTAATAAAATACTTTGAATACAAGCGAATAAAGTTTTGCTACCTATATTTTGCGTATTATCAATTGGGGTGTCCGGCAATATATCATCAAAATATAAATCTCTGAATAATAAAAAACCGCTAGTAGAACCATTTTCTGCAAAACTTGTTAATAAATTAATTATTCTAGTAGGAACCATTGCGGATAATTCTTTTGCTTTTTGACAGTATAGGTCTGGGTATTCATTTGGATCAATAGTTAATTGTAAGGATAAAGCCTTTAATTGCTCTAATTCTTTCTTTGCTAATTTAATATACATATATTAATTTGATAATAAATATTTTACACCCTTGAAGATTTTAAAATAGGACTTTATAAAATTGATTTAAATATAATATAATAAATACATCATATTATATAACATTATGTATTTTACATTAAAACACATTATCCCAAAAGTAAATAATTTAATTATTAATGGGTTTATTTCTGGATTTTGCGTAGGTTGTTGTTTTCCAAATAAACTTTATATAAATTTTAAAGGTAGAAAATATAATTTCATTGAAATGCCGCTCATATGTGGTGTTATAGGTTCAACAGGAATTATTTTATCACCATTATTAATAATAAATTACTTATGTGATGGTACATATTTTGACAGATTAGTTGATAAATACGATATTAATATGGAAAGATATCATCAATATAATGGGAAAAATAATAAATATGCCTATCCATCATTGTTAATTATAAATATTAAATCTAAATATTGAACTAAATATCCCATTTTAAATCTTCAAGGGTGTAAATGTATTTAGTTAACTTGTGACAATTATTTCTTTAAATTATTTATATTATAATATATATATATGAAACATATAGTTTATGAACCTGAAAATGTCTACGATTTTTTGCAAAATCCTAATGTAAATATAGATGACACAATTGAATATTTTACGAATAATCAACTTGGATATAAGGAATATAAAGTTATCGAAAAAAACGGGAAAAAAGATATTGAAGAAATAGGTGATATTTATAGTAAATATTACGGAGGAATAATTCGTAAAAGAAAAAGTTATAAAAGAAAAAGTCATAAAAGAAAAAGTCATAAAAGAAAAAGTCATAAAAGAAAACGTTAAACTAACAATAAAAATATAAAGCTAAAAATATATTTTTATTATGAATTCATTTGTATATTTACTTGTATCAACAAGGGGTTCTACTTATATAGGAGCTACAATAAATTTAAATCATCGTTTACGACAACATAATAAAGAAATTAAAGGAGGCGCAAAAGCGACAGCAATAAAAGTAGAACAAGGTGAACAATGGGAGAGAGTCGTTTATGTATCAGGCTTTCCAGATTGGCAAGCAGCATTACAATTTGAATGGCGTTGGAAACAACTATCACGTAAATTAACGTTAAAAATGGTACCTCTTAAAAGACGATTAATCGCATTATATCAGTTAATTCATCTGGAAAAAGCAACAAGTAAGGCGATTCCTTATAGTCAATGGGAAACTCCCCTTGAAATACATTTTGAAAATGATGGTGCGCGTATGATTTATGAAGAGAATATACAACCCTAATGGTGACGTTTTCGTGTTTTTCGCCCCCCTGATTTATATCCTCCTTTTTTTGTTTTATTTGCTTTTTTCTCTGCCTTTTCACGCTCTTTTTCTGTACGTTTTCGCTCTTTTTCACGCTCTTTTTCTGTACGTTTTCGCTCTTTTTCGCGCTCTTTTTCTGTACGTTTTCTCTCTTTCTCTTTCTCTTTTTCCAATAACTTTTGTGCCTTCTTTTCTTCTTTTTCCAATAACTTTTGTTCCTTCTTTTCTTCTTTTTTCTGTTTTTTATTCTCTTTTTCTAATTCTTTTTCGTGAGCTATTTCATTTTCTTCATTTAATAATTCCGTTAATTTTTCATCAATTTCATTTTCTAATGCTTCTTTCGTGTTTGATATAAATTCTTTTGTTGCTTCATTATACTCTATTAAATTAGAAGATTTCTCTTTCTCTTGCTTTAAGGCTTCTTTTAATTGTTTTTTTCTTTCTTTTATATTATTTTTAATGGTCTTTTTTATTGTACGTTTTAATTCAATTATCCTTTTTTTCTTCTCTGCTGTCTGTATACTCAAATGTGACTTTAATCTACGAATAATATCTTTGGTTTCTTCTGTTATATGCTTTATTTTTTCTTTATGAAGTTTTACAATATCTTTATCTTCTTTAGATTTTTTAATAGTATTTTTATGAATCATTACATTTTCTTTACCATGTCTTTCGGCTTCGACAATTTCTCCTTCTAATGCTTTTATTCTATCATTGATTTCTATAATTTCTGGATATCTATTTAATATTGCAGTCAATTCTGTATTATTTATTGACTTTCCACACTTATATTTTAAATTATAAAAAACCGTTAATTTGAAATTTGGGTCTTTTAAATCTGGGTTATCACCAATTTCTGAACCAAATTTCGCTATCTTTTCTTTTAATGTTTTTTTATATTCTGCTAATTGTTTTTTTAAATCTATAATTACTTGTTTTGATGTATATTTAACATATTTTTTTATTGTTTTATTTGCTTTACTTTTTATTTTTTTTGTTTTAAAACGTTCTAATTTATTTTTAAATTCTTTTTCAAATTCGTTTTTTAATTCCTTTCTAACCTTTTTAATTTGTAATTTTGCTATTTCATATTCTTTTTTGATTTCTTCTTTTTTATCTTTATGTTCGTTTTTACTTATTTTTGTTAACGCCTTTACACCACGTTTATCATTCATTACTAAACTTTCGTCTGTTATTAAATTAATATCGACGTGATGTATTTTTGGCTGCGCAAATTGTCTTACGTCACTTGAACGATCTAAATAACTAACATATCCAGCCATATCATCTAAAAATTTTTTCTTTTTATTTTCGGTAAAAAGACCGTCTTGATCTAAATATTCTTCTTTAAATGAATAAAAATTGATGGGTAATTGTTCGTTTAATGGTTTGCATAAATTGATTAACATAATTAATTCCATCGGATTTTTTGTAATAGGTGTAGCAGTCATTAACATTAATTTAACTGATTGTTTGCCACTAACTGCATAAGAATTCATTAATGATGCGTGTAATTGCTCCATATTTGGTCTTTCATTTGCTAATAAATCACTCTCTCCATATAATTTATGAGCTTCATCTATAATAATAAGAGTTTTACGTAAAGGATCTTCACTACCATTTATTTTTTCAAGTGTTTTATAATATTGGTTTTTTTTACTTACTAAATTAGTAAATTGTTTGTAAGATAACGGATGTATTCTCCAAGATTTTGATAATAATTTCACTTGTTTATTCAATAAATCCGGTATTTCTAAATTATCATTTTGTATCCGTTTACGGATATTTTCATTACATACTTGAGAGAACATATTTTTCCAAATATCATTTACAAGCGTGGTTCTAGTTACCCATAATATTGTATAACCTTGAGGTTCAAAAGTCGTTGTCGCGGTTGCAATTGCTGTACAAGTTTTACCGGTACCAACTGAATGCCATAAAAGTATGCCTTTGTTATGTAATTGAGGCGTAAAAAAATGACGTACAAAATCTTGTGTTTTAGTATAATTTACTAAAACTGGATTAATACTTCCCCCTCCTTTTAATTCTTTTAATATGTTTGTACCTTCAATTATGTTAGAATGATCTTCGTAAATATCTTCATATTCTAAATCTTCTATAGCAGGCGGTTTTGGTTCTTGTTTTTTATCAATACAATCGTTTTCAACTTTTATCTTATCCCATTTAAATCTCTGAAAATATTTAGATATGTACTTTTTCATTTGCTCGTAGTTCATCTTTTTTTCACTATTTTCTGTAATATCCTCAAATTCCATATCTTCTTCAGTTTCAGTATCAGAGTCGTCGTGAATAATATATTTTTTAACACCTCCAGTATATTTAAAAGGCTCTTCTTCTTCCGTATAAATTGTCATTTCTTCTGTGTCCTCTGGTATGTATTTATTTATGTTTTTATTTAAGAAATAATCAACTGATCCTTCGATAACCGTTTCCTCTAAACTAGCCTGAAAATTATATAAAGATACGTCATAATCTAAAGATTTTAAATATAATTCAAACGCGGATTTAGCATTTAAAAATAATGGTTGGATATTTTTACCAATATTTAAATCATAAATATAAACATGTAATTCCCAGCCTAATTTTGGGTGAAAGTCTAATCCTTTTTGGCCACATAAACGTGTACCGCGACCAATTACCTGTTTTAAATCGGCCATTGTAGTTTGTGGTTCAAATATATGAATATATTTTATATCAAATAAATCGATTCCTTCCTTATATCCGCTATCCATTATAATAAAACGCACGTTTTTACCATAAATATTATTTGGTCTCTCATTAAAATTTTTTAATATATTTTTTTTTAGTTCACGATCAAAAGGTTGGTCAAACAATCCACTTGAACATAAAATATAAAAATTATCGTTTTTCGTTTTTTGTAATTCATGCTCACTTAATAATGTTATTTTTTTAAACGTATCTTTATTTTTTTTATCTTTTGTTTTTTCGGCTGTATAACCTAATTTATATCCTCTATCAATAAACGCAGATCCAATTGTTTTTGCACCATATAAACTTGAACGAATATCTGTAAAAATAAAATGTTTAAATAATTTTCCGTGTTTTTTATAATCTTCATCGTCTAACTTATCTATCGTTTTAAATAAACTTATAATTTTCGGAGATATATTTGCTATATTTTCTTTAAAATAATGTATGCTTTCTTCAATTTTCTTTCCGTCAATCAAATTTAGACCGCTTGATCTTGAAAAGTTTGTTCTTTTACGGACACATGGCGACGAAAATATTATTTGTTTTTCTAATAAATTTTTATCAAATAAATCATTCATATATTATTGTAATAAAAAAAAAATTAATTAGATTTTTACTAAAAGCTGTGACTTTTATAAACAAGTTTTATAACATATACTTATACTAAATTATTTCAACAGGGTTGTGTTTCATGTTTTAATATAATTAAAAACTATATCGTAACCCTGAATACTATTAAGATTATTAAAGTCAATAAAATAATAATATTTATCGATTAGCTGTGTAAATATTTCTTGATCTATTTAATACGGTTATAAATTTTTGCCATTATTAATTAGGTCTAATGCCTGTTTTTCGAGTTCAAAAGATTTAGTCAAAACATATTTTATTTAGATGCTTTTTTTAAATACTTTCATTTTAGTAAGTTAAATATAATTAAAAACAATATAAAAATATTTTCTTATTGTATATCATAACTAAGGATGCAAATTTTCTGTAAAACTTTGACTGGTAAATCTATTACTTTAGAAGTAGAGCCTGGTGATACTATTGAAAATGTTAAACAAAAAATTCAGGATAAAGAGGGTATTCCACCCGATCAACAAAGATTAATTTTTGCCGGTAAACAATTAGAAGACGGTAGAACACTTAGCGACTATAATATTCAAAAAGAATCTACGATCCATTTGGTATTGAGACTCCGTGGTGGGGTAATCGTAGCAAAAAATGTATAATAAAACAATTTAAAGATAATAATTATATAAATAGTATAACTATTATGACGAAAAAGATACAGCATAAAGTTGAAAATGGTGTAGAGACAAAATACTGTGGTAAATGTAAAATTTATAAAGAATTAATTCATTATGGATATAGCGGTTCAACATGGGACAATTTACGATCCACATGTAAAGATTGTTTGAAAGAGGATAATATTAAAAACAAAGAAAAAAGAACCGCATATAATAAACAATATTGGGAAGAAACTAAAGAACAACAAAAGAAAAAAAATAAAGTTTGGAGAGAAAACAATAAAGAATATATAAAAGAAAAAATGAAAGAATGGCTAGATAACAATAAAGAATATAAAAAACAAAAAGATAAGGAATATAGGGCAAAAAATTATGAAAAATATAAAGAATACCATAAAATTTGGGCAAAACAAAATTACAATGATATGAAAACAAATCCTGAAAGACAAGAAGAATTTATTAGACATAAAATTAAAAAAAATACGGCTAGACGTATTAGAGAAATGCTTGGATTCAAAAAATCAGATACCACATTATATTATGTTGGTTGTACATTAGACCAGTTTAAACAGCATTTAGAGAGTAAATTTCAGGAAAATATGAATTGGGAAAACTATGGTTCTGCGTGGCATATTGACCATATTATTCCATGTAATGCTTTTAATTTTTTAGACGAAAAACAAGTAAAAGCGTGTTTTCACTATAAAAATTTACAGCCATTATGGGCTACTGAAAATATAATCAAAAAAGATAAATATACCAAAGACAATTACGATAAATACTTGGACGATTATGGATATGAATATGACAGTGACGATAGTGATGATGAAGAAGCATTTGAAGAATATTTGATTAAAAATAACATCAACATATAAAATCATTTAAAAAAAAATTGAAAAGTTATTTAAAAACAACTAAACAAATATCACTATAAAAAATGTCAACAATTTCATTCTTTGAAGAGTTATACTTTTGTTTTGAGAGTTCTAAGTTAAATAACGCTCATATTCCTGTACCCGAGTTATGTGGAAAAGATGGTTATTTCGGAATTATAAAAGTAGGAGCAATAGCTTGTCCAGAAACAAAAAACCCCCAAGACTTTTTATTTATTATTGATTGTTCTGGATCAATGTCAGATACCTGTTTAGACGGTAGAACTAAAATGCAACATATTAAACATACTTTAAAAAATATGGTGTCTTACTTTTGTGATAAATCATTTATTACTATTACTATTTGTGTATTTGATGATTTGTTTGAAACAATTACCAATAGAACTCTTGTTAAAAAGTCAAATATTAATGATATATATAACTCAATTGATAAAATTCAACCACGTGGTTCAACAAATATCGAAAATGCTTTGAAACAATCCGCAATAATTGTGAGTAATTTAACCGAATTAAATACACAAATAAATCAAATATTTATGACAGACGGTAGCATAACTGTGGGTAGTAATGATATTAATACGCTTAAAAATCTAATAAATAGTTCAATCAAAAATATATTTATTGGTTTCGGTATTGATCACGATGCTTCTTTATTATCTTTTATGAGTAATAAACAAAATACTTCTTATTATTTTATCGATAAAATTGAAAAAGCGGGATTAGTATATGGTGAAATCTTACATAGTATAATGTATACTTTATTGGATTATGCTAAATTTACTGTTACAAATGCGCTGATTTATGATTATAAGTCAAATAAATGGACGAATGAATTAGTTATCGGAAATATAGTCGGAGAAACTAATAAAATATATCATATTGTGTGTGATAACCCTCACGAATGTCAAGTCATTTTATCTTGTAAAAAAGATACTGAGTTACTAAAATTTTATATTAGTAAATTAGTAGATATAAATGTTGATTATACAAAATACATATTTCGTCAGAGAGTATTACAATTACTTTACGAAATTAATCAAGCAAATAATACTCGTCACGAATATGATATTGTTAATTATAGACGTATTGAGTATAATCCGTCAAAAAGCGATAATAAATATATTTCATTTATGAAAAATAAAATTAATTCTCTATTAAAAGAACTAAAAACATATATGGAAGCAAATCATTTAACGGACGACGTATATTATAAAAATCTATGTAATGATTTATTAATTTCATATACTACACTTGGTACAAAATATGGCTTGATGTTTACATCCGCGAGACAGACTTCACAAGGCACACAACGAGCATATACGGTAACAAAATGTCCGACGGATGATAATATTAAATTCAATATGTCACAAAGAGTAGGAGGATTAATTCGTAATACTTCTACTTCGTATAACAATGAAGATGTGTTTAGTGACTCAGATGATACAGACGAATTTGAGAATATGGCATATGTTAATCCAACTGCTATAAATTTAATGCGAGATATTAGTTATAGACCATATGATGAAACGGATATGGAATATGATAATATTCTTGATAATATTGAAAAAAAATTATAATTATTTATATTAATAAACATATAAACATTAAATTTTTTTTTATGTCAGTAAAAAAAGGTATTGGTATAATATTCTTTTAACTGACATTAAAAGGAATATTTAAAGGACCTCACTTTTTCATTTTTAATTAAAATTACATTACGATTTTATCGGATAATCTACGTAAGTTAAATTTATTTCCATTAATTGAAAATGGAATACTTTTATCGGTATTATTTATAAATTCGTATATTCCACGAAATTTTTCATCTTTTAAATTACCAACAATTAAAAATGAAAATTGATAATACCGTGTTTCATCAGAATAAGGGTCGGATTTGCATGAAAATACTGATACAAACGTATTTTCAATAAAATTAATTTCTTCAAATAACTTTTTAACTGTATCACAGTTACTTGAAAGCGTGTCATTTATATTTTCGGCAACTAAAGTAATATATGTTTTATCTGACGACATTTTTTGTTATTAGGTTTGTTTTTTGGTTGTTTACTGTTTTCCTTGTAAAAGTATTTCATTTTTTTTGTTTTATACGTTATTTTTTGTTATCTAAAAATTTTATGAAATATTCCATAGTTTTTTCCAGACATTACTAATATCTTCGTCTCCTTTAACTTTTAATTCAAACGGACATGAATAATCAGAATTTTGATTTAAAGGTCCACACGGATTACACGCCCCTTTTATAAACGTAAATCCGGGTATAATATCTTCTAACTCATTATAATCAACTTTTGTTATTTCTGTATTTTGTTCCCCAAATATGCCCCCTTTTCCGGTATATTTTATTCTCTCTAATTCAGAATAATTATTAATAGAATTACATTTAACAACATCATTACTAAGGTTAGATATAAGACCGGAATTATAACCAAAATCACCAAACCCACTTGGTAAGTCTTCATATGGGTTTCCGTTTGGATTGGGCACTTGTACTCCTGTTAATAACATTTTACCTTCCTTTGTTTGATAAGAAAGTATTTTAAGAATAGCAGTCTGATTATATATTTTACGCATATTTAGTATAGCATCCCCAGAATAAGTTCTAACATAAGGATTTCTCTCAACGGCTTTTACATATAAATCAATAACATCTTGCGACCAAGGCCATATTCCATGCTGATTATAATAGTCCAATTCTTGTTGATTTACTTGACCCTCTAATATATTGGTATCAAATATATTGTTTGGGTTAATAGTATGTTGAAGTAAAATGAAATTATTTTTTGATTGGTCGGATAATGTAAATGTTTCTTTAGTTTGAATGAATAGTAGGCGATAAAAAATTACAAGTATTATAAAATAAAAAAATCCGTATATTTTATCGCTAATAAAAATAAATAATACAGATAATAATAATATGCACTTTCCTAAAAATGTATTAAATAATGAAAATAAAATACCAGGTATCAAATATAATATTGACCAAAAAATAAATAATATAGTAATTAACCCGATTAATTTTGTTTTATTAATATATGGTATTATAAAGACAGACATATATATTTTAAAGTTTATTTATTTTAAAAATAAGAAATAATTATTTACCCGTCGACCCAAACCCACCTTCGCCTCTTTTTGTCATATGACCTAAATTTGCTTCTGTATCTACTACTTCAACTAAAATAGGTACTAATCCTGGAGCACAAATTTGTACGTATCTATCAAATTTCTCTCCGCAATAATCGAAGTCCCTATCATCAGACTTATAATTATCTAAATTAACTACGTCAAACATTGCCAAAATTCTTCCCCGATAACCGCTATCTATAATACCCGTACTATTCGCTAATCGTAACGGTGTTTTTGATAAACTTGACCTAGGATGTAAATAATATCCGGTATTATATTTCTTTCCATTATCTGTATGCATAATTGCAGCGCATTTAATTTTATAATCAACTTTATTAACTGGGCCACAATCTTTATAATCGCTCCCAAATTCTTCGTACCATCCCGGACCATAAAATGAAAGATCCGCATATAGCGAGTTTTCTTGTTGTGGTGCATATAAGTCAAACCCAGCGTCAATAAAATCAACCTGGTCTTGTATTTTTTGATTATGTTTTTTCGATGCTTCAATATATTTTTGTTTTAATTCTTCGTCTCCGTCAACGTAAATTTTTAAGTGCATAATTTTATCGTAAATATTCAGTAAATTTGAAATTTCCATTTTAGCAATAGTAATATGATTAAAGAATAAAAAAAATATTTAAATCATTTTTTTTAATTATTCTTTAATCATATTTAAAGCTTTTAATCTTTCACGAAATAAATTATATTTCATATTTATTTTTGATTTTTTAAACTTTGCTTCGTCTAATAACCGATTAATTTTATTAATAATATTAATATCATCTGTTTTCTTCAAAAGTGCTTCACTTTTATTAATAATATCATCTATGTTTTGTAATTGACTATTATTATTTTCATATCTTTCTTTTAATTCACATATAATTTCGTCATATGTTTTCGTTGGCATATCTTCTAATGTCATAATCTCTTCAATAGAAATACTTTTATAATCAAAATCTCCAGAAGAAACCAATACTTTTTTATCAAAGTCAAGTATAACAACAAACCCATATTCATCCGACTGATTGTTAATATATCCTGCCTCTATTAAATTAATAAAACTACTTTGACATCCTCTTAATAAACAATACCAATCGTTCGTACTTTTATAGCTTACATTTAAATCAGTAAAATATTTACAATTTTCAATATCTTCTGAGGTAGGTTCATCACTTTCAAAGTCAATTATTTTTATTTTTTCAAATGCTATTTGTAATGCTTCGATAGACCCGTATTTATTCATTAAAATGAATAATTCTCTTATTAAAATATCAAAAAGCAAATCAGCATCATACTGCACATGAGTAAGATATTTTTGTTTACTTATAATATACCCAAAAGTGCCTTTAATTCCCATTTTTTATATTATTTGTAAAATAAAAAGAATAATATAACGCTATCAATTTTTTAAACTATTTCTGTAGGTGAACTAGTACTTGTGTACCATTCGGGAGGAGTTAAATAGATATTAGAAGTATTACATGCATTACCGACACTTGTAATAGAAGTTCCTCCTGTTTTTATGCCCGTACCTGTTTGAACTGCAAATGGGAAAGGTTTTTGCGCGCCTTGAGGATTATTACACCCCTTGGTTAAGTATTGATTGTATTGAGTGTAAGTAACCGGTTGATTTAAAATTTTTGTATAAGGAGCATTTCTTACCATATCGTTATATTTAAATCTTGCAGTACTTGTATAACATAATGTTGGTCCATGATTAACAACTTTTGCAACATAATCTTGTGTATTATTTACTTTTAAATTACAAGTATTTGCAGCGGCTAAATTTTGTACATATAATCCTTGACTAGCCGTATCTGTCTGATTACCGGAATAAACAGGTTGTACCCAATAATTTGGATATTGACCGTTATTAATCCAGCGAAATCTAGTTTCTAACATACCTTTTGTAGAGAGAACAGAAGGTTTAATATAAATATATTGTGTACCTAATGTATCTACTTCTCTTGCATTTAATAATGGTTCTACCGTAGGATATTTACCGTATGTGCCTCCCCACCCCATTGCGTGTACGCCTCTATAAGGTGTACCACTTTTTGACATTTTATATGTTTTACCAATATAACCGACATTTCTATGTCCGCCATTAATAGAAAATCCAGTGGGTCCGTAATTATTTACAGCTTGTTTTAAATTTAAAGTTGACGCCCCAAAAGGTCCTCTAGGTAACCATATACCTCCTGGCGATAATCCAGATCTTTTAGAACCATAATTGATTACCGATTTTTTTTTAAAAGCAGTTAATGACATTTACTATTATATGATATTAATTTATTTTTTATTTTTTTTTGTCTTTTTATATTTTTCGTTCATAGTTCTATAGGGTATTTTATAAAATCTATAACTAACAAAACAAATTGCTACTAGTACTGAGCCATGTGCATCATTTACATCTAAAAATTCATATTCAAAAATTTTACCAGGATGGATCGTATATCCAGTATCTGTTTTATTATCTTTATATAATTTCGTCTCTCCAATAATATTACCAAAACCTCTTCTTTTTATCATTCCAGCGATTGATTCGCCTAAAGATTCTTCCGCATCTTTTCTTGTTCCTGATCCAGAATATTCACACGCAAAGCCTCCCAAATATTTACCTTTTGGGTCTACTATAGTTGTCGTCATAACAGCCGCGCTTATTTTACTTCCTTTTTTGCCGTTTGATTGTGCTTTAATACATTCTAATACTTCTCCCCAATTAATTCTTTTTAATCCTTCTTCTTTCGAAATTTGACGAGCTTCTGTTGGAATAACACTCGTATATTCAATTACATTTGAATTTTGAATGCCGGCGTCATTTAAGGCCGCATCATAAGACCCGGTTTCATATGGTAATCCTTCTGAGCCAGCCTCAGATTCTCCTTTACCTTTTGTAATGAAATATTCAAAAGGAACCCGATTTCCTAATACTAACATATATATTAATATTATATAAAAATAATACTTCTCTTTTGACTATCTAATTGTAAACATCTTTTTAATAACCAATAAATCTTTGTTCCTTTAATATAACTTTTATCTAAAATATCGTTTACTTCTTCCAAACCAGTTTCTTGTTCTTCAAACGGAATATCTTCAGTAAGACAATATGTCATTAAACAACCAAAACTATAATAAATTAATTTATAGTCTAATTTTGCTGGTAACTCTTTGAGAGAAATTAATTCTGGTGCAATATAAAACTCTTTTTGTTTAATATCTTTAAAAAAAGGAAAAGTTATGAATGCTTTATCATAATCAACTATATCCAATAAAAATTCATTCGTTATAAAAAGAAATTTATTATTATCAATTACAATTATTCTCTCTGGATGGTAACCAATAAACGTTTTTTTATTTTTAATTAAATAAGATAATTGAGTAGTCAGTGTTCTAATCATAGCTACAATAATCGGAAACGTAAGTATGCCTTGTTCTTTCTTAAATTGTTGAAAACTTTTTATAGATGTCGCCTTTAATTGTATTTCTTTATAATTATTTATAACTGTACTTCCTAACACAATATTTGTTTTTACTATTGATTTAATAAGTAGTTTGCTCGGTAAATAAAATATAATTTTATAAATTTGATTGTCTTGTTCTTGTATTTTCCATTCATGGTTTTCCATAATTATATATTAATTTTATGTTTAATATTTTTTACGATGAATTTAACACATTACTATAAATGTTTTTAAATTTTTAGTTATTTTAAAAAAGCACTTAAATAAAAAAAAATGAAATGATTTTAACCAATACAATTAAATTAAACACAAACCAAAACAAAACAAACCAAATCCAAAACCAAAACCAAACGCAAAACCTAACCGAATCTAAACAATGTCATTAAATATTACTTCTATTACTACTGAATTATATGAAGTTCAATACAAGGGTATTATTCCAAGTGAAAAATTAGTCGAATTATTTAATGAATATGTTGTCGCAAGAGAATCCAATTTGTTAGCCAAGATTATGACCGGTGAATTGTGTCAACTTTTGTATAAAAACGTTAAACCTCAATTTTCCAAGGAAGGATATGAATATTTACCAAAAAAAGTTTATTTAGTGAGTAAATTTTTGGTAAGTAAAAATAAAATAAGTACAGTTTATATTGAGGCTCGATCTAAACTTGAAATTATTTATAAAATGTATATCAATAACATTCATAATATTACTACCGAATTTACTGAAATGTTCGGACAAAATTTTATTGCAGAAAACGCAGATGACGTATACGCTGAAATGTGCATTGAAATTGAATCGCATGATATTAAAATAATCCCTCTCGCAAAGGTATTTTAAACAAAATAAAAAATATTAAAAACAATAAAAATTAAAAAAATATTATCTTCACAAGATAATATTTTTTTACTGGTATCAATGAGGATTATACCCACGACTTCTTAGTTAAAAGCAATGCAATACACTCTACAATAAATAACTTAGTCTAAAGTTATTTATACAACATATGTCCTAATTAATCGGTCTCAATAGGGATCGAACCTACGACCTCGCGGTTAACAGCCGCGCGCTCTACCTTTTGAGCTATGAAACCATTTGCAGAAAGGTAAATATATAAAATACTTACCTTGGCCGTAATAGGATTTGAACCTATAACCTATTCCCGGGGGTTAAGCTATACAGGCCTTTGTGCTATCTTCTTTCTTTCAAAACCCAAGAACCAAACATGAAACTTTGTATATACCATTACAATATACTACCATTATACAAGTTTAGTATTTAGCTGTTAGAAAATAATTTCATTAACTCTTCGATTACCCCAGGACTCGAACCTGGAACCTCCGGCTTCGTAAACCGATGCGCTATCCATTACGCTAGGAAACCTTTTGCTGTTTTCATTTTTTTCTTACTCAATGTTGCTGTTAGAAAACATTTACATATATCATAATAATTTCTCTTTAAGTAATTTTAAACATTTTAATATTTAATTCGATCACCTTAGGTCTTGAGCCAAGAAAGTGACTATTAAACGCTTGGACCATATTAGCTTGGAGTAGTTTCGATCTACTGACCCCAGGGTTATGAGCCCTGTGCGCTTCCTCTGCGCCACCAAACTATATATATATAATTAGATTTTTTTAAATTGTTTTATTTATATATATATATGAAATATCTTGATATATATATTCGATTTATTTTTTTGATTAAAATTTTATTTTTAATTTTACTTTTAGTTGATTTGTATCTTAAAAAAAAACATAAAGATACTAAATTACAAGTAACTATTACTGAATGGAAAGATAAACTTGAAACCCTTTTTATTATTTTAATGTCTCTCTTCCTTATATATTTATTTAACCCCTTTGTTATTCGTAGTGTTGTTCTTGATTATGAAGCAAAATTATTATTATTTGTGTTCGGATTTATATCAATTATTTTAAGACTTAAGGATACTTTCTTCGTCAAGTAATAATATTGTCATAGCAGCATATTATGTAAATCTATCAGAGAAAGGGCGTTATCTCTCTAAATTCCATTCTAAATTATTTATAATGAATTATTTATATTCTTATCATTATAAATATATTACATACGCTTTCTTTGACTTAAATAACCTGCAGCAGTTCTACCTACCATACCTACATCTGTATGTGGTTTATAAATAAATGTTCCCTTACTTACCGTATAACATAATTTACGACCGTCATACATTTTATTGTAAGGTAATAGTGTTGTATCAAACATTGTTATGTAATTTGTTGCTCTATTTAATCTTCCTGAAGGATATGATATCGTAGCATTATTCGTAAATTGCATATATATATAACCTATAATATTTATTTAACGTCCACAAGAACTACAACCCGGTCTAACATTATGTATACGACTAATAATAGGCGCATTTAATGCGGAAGGAGTTGGAGATAGTTTTTGACGACGAATAGTATCTATGTTCGCTGAATTATACGCAATTTGTTGTGATATAGTTGGTGTTCCATTTGAAATAAACATTTTCATTCGTCCTTGTCTGACTACTGGCATTTGTTATATAATGTTATAATATTTAATTTTTTGTCTAAATTAATTCAGATTCTGGTTAAAATGACTCGTTATATTCGGATAAATGCATGAAGACCCAAAATCATTTATTTTGTCTAAAAACCCTGATGAATAAGTTGTACCATTTATTGTTCCATTGCAATTACAAGGAAAATATATTAATAAGTTTGATATATTTGTTATTGTTTGTATAAATTCATTATCAAATTGGATTGTGTAAATTCCGTTATTTATTGCTATTATAAGTGCTCTAGTATAAAAATTATTACCGGATTGCATTGCATATACATATTCACCAACATTAAATACGTAATTACCGCTTGGGTCAGGATAATAAAAAGGATTATCATATATTTGTTTATCAACAGATAAATTTATTTTTCTATCTCCGATTGGGCAATCACACCCAGTTACTATATTCGTTTTAGTAACTTTTCCGCCATAAATTGGATAGGCTACATTAAATGGTATTGGTGTTCCAAACGTAGGAGGTATAACACCTCTTCTTAAAGGCCCCTTTCCTTTTAAACGATTTAAATATCTCTCATACGAATTATGTTTTATATCGCACCCAATCCCTCCAGGAGTCTGAGATCCTGGTTTACTTGATGTTACAGAATGGTGACGATTATTATTAATACTGTTAAAATAACCGGTAGGAACTGTTGCACGCTGTACACTAGGTACAGGACGGTCACTCATTTGGTTCCAACATACTCCATATGTCGCTGTCGTCGGCTTTACATAAGCTGTTAAAGGTGCTAAATTTGCGGCATATAAAGATGCATAAATTCTTACCGTATTTTGTATCTGTTTTTGAATTTGATATTGATTTGCAGGTGTATTACTCGTTAAATTTGTATCACAATTTCTCTTACGATAATAATAATCCGGTAATCCCAATAATTTACTCGGTTGATTATAAACTATAGCCGTTTTTGACCAAGCAGTCATATTTATATATAATTCAATTTATAAAAAATTGAAATTGTTTGTTTAATTTATTCATTTTATCAATGAATATTAATACAAACTCTAATAAGTTATATTGTCTATATTGTAATCGAATTTTTAAAAATAAAATGAATTTAGATAAACATTCTAATTTATGTCAATTAATTGATAAAAGTAAAAATCCTGAATTATATGATGATAAAGATACCACTATTCCGTCACGAAAAATAATGTATAAAATGTTACTAGAATTAGCTAATAAATACACTATTTTAGAAGAAAAATACGAGGCGTTAAATAAACGTATACCCGAACAAATTAAAAAAATAAATGTCATTACTTGGTTAAACGAAAATTCAAAACCACAATTCGGTTTTAATCAATTATCTGATAACATACAAATAAATAATTCAATGATTACAGAATTATTTAATAATAATAATTTCTTTGATTTATTTGACAAAGTATTATCTAGTTCTTTCCATTCTGATTTTCCCATTGTTGTTTTTGAAAAATCACCACATAAATTTTACGGTTATTTGGAAGACGACGGATGGAGAATAATTTGTAAAGAAGAATTACGTAAGTTTTTAAATAAATTACATATTAAAATATGCAAACATTTTCATGAGTGGAAAAAAAATTGTCATAGAACAGATGACACATTTTATATTACTTGTGATAAAATTAATATTCAGTTAATGAGTATTGATTTTAAAGAAAATGAGAGTATTTTTACTAAAGCTAAAACAATCTTATCTAAAAATATTAAACAAAATTTAATATCTACTATTGAATATGAATTTGAATATTAATACAAATATTTTATCTATTTGTTCAAATCTTTTTACATTTCAATAAAAAAT
>Ga0214923_10002113_pt1 | contig 27049 bp, 21 predicted proteins | sample LL1510_MetaG_FD_177993 | JGI IMG/M metagenome (GOLD analysis project Ga0214923, IMG submission 177993) | Freshwater microbial communities from Lake Lanier, Atlanta, Georgia, United States - LL-1510 | ecosystem: Environmental > Aquatic > Freshwater > Lake | place: USA: Georgia | collected...
TGAAAGGCTCAGTGGGTAAAGCGTTTACCGTTACCGCGTGTGCAGGGGTAGTATTTCCATTACAATATAAATCCAGATAAGAACTTACTGTATAAGTAGTATTGCTCGAAGGGGTTGTTGTAAATACATAAGGGGAGGAAGTAATGCCTGTAACAGTAGTAGGGGTAATACCATCTGTATAGGTAATATCCCAAGGATTAGAACCTGTAAGAGATACACTTAAGGTAGCTGTTTGTCCGGCACATAAGGTATTGGTTCCTGTGATAATGGCTGTGGGTAAGGCTCTAAGTCCAACATCCGCTGTTCCTGAGGCTGAACCAATACATATACTGGAACTTACATTGGTTAGGGTGTAGGTAGTAGCAGCGGACGGTGTGAGTACTAAGTTATAAGGATTTAGAATGATACCAGTAATAGAAACCGGAGTGGTACCATCTGTATAGGTTATGTCCCAGTTAGGTCCGCCAGTAAATAACACACTCATACTTGCAGAGCTTCCGGTACAAATCGTTTGATTTCCTCCCAACACTGCGGTTGGAGGGGTAGCTGGATTAACAGTGATTATGCTTGTTTGCCCAGGGCTTCCAGTCCCACATAAATCTGATAAAGCGGTTATGGAATAAGTTGTGGTCTGAGTGGGAGTTACCGTAAATAAATAGGTAGAACTAGTGTATCCAGTTATGGTAGTAGGCGTTGTTCCATTTGTCCAAGTGAATTGCCAAGGTGCATTACCGTTGAGTTGTAAGGTATGGGTTGCAGATAAGGTATTACAAATGGTTTGATTTCCACTTAAACTAGCAGATAGAGGATTATTCACTACAGATACAATGGAAGAAGTGCCAGGTTGAATAGCCCCACATCCATCGGTACCTCCAGTTACACTATAGGTAGTGGTGGATGTAGGCGTGATCGAAAACACATAGGGGGAAGTGGTTAATCCTGTTACTTGGGTTGGAGTAGTTCCATCTGTCCAAGTAAAACTCCAAGAAGGATTGATAGAACCCGATAAAGCAACAGAAAGCTGCGTTGCAGTACCATTACAAATAGTTTGATTAGCCGAAAACTGAGGTATTCCGGTAACACAAGGAATAACCGTTAAATCATCAATAGATAATCCATCATCAGATCCTGGGATATCTTTATCTTGCCATCTAATCCACCAAGTTTGACTTGGCAAAATACTTAAACCTGAAATAGTATAAGAAACTGCGGTTTTATTTGCAGCGTTATTTCCGACTAATGCCCCTACTACAGTGGTACTCAAGGGTCCCCAGTTGGCTGGTGGCGTTACAAAATTTAGTTGGGGTACTATATTCCAAGTTCCATTACCTAATGTCGTGGCATTTAAACTATAAGAAAATTGTAACGTATCAGGATTGGGTCGATTCACTAATCCACAACGCCATTGTTCACCTGTAAAAGAGATAGTTAATTGGGTAAGTGTAGATAAAGTATTATTAGTAAACGATACCCCGGTATATAAAATAGAATTGGTACTACTATAAACACTTCCAAAGGCACGATCTGTATTGGATGTAGGGCCAAAGCTGTAGGTATCTCCAGCATTTCCACTACCGGTACCTGCGGTATAAATCGTATTACCATTTGGAGTACCGGCTTCTAAAAAAGCCCAGTTAGTTGGTACAACCGAGGAAGTACCTGTATTTGCTAAGGTATTGAAATCCTGCGTATAATTTTGACCGATAGTAGTGATCGATACTTGTGCAGAAAGGGTATTTAAAAATTGAAATCCAATCCATCCCAGTATCATGAAAGAGGACAGTAGAAATTTTGAAATTTTCATAAGTTTAATTGAGGTCTCTATACTCATGCAATTTATTATCTCAACTTAAATTAAAGAAGGGAAAAATGTTAAGTCCAGATTAAGTTTCCGAATAATTATTCTACTATCAATTTGGAATGAAAAATACCATTGGGAGTGATCGCTCTTAAAAAATATATTCCTCTGGCTATTTTATCTTTCCATTTAAACTCTCGATATACTCTAAACCCTGTAGAGACTGGGTTTTCTTCCCATAATACTGATCCATCGCGAGTAATGATTCCCAATTGAATGGGATCACCTTCTTTTAAATAGTTTACCGAAAAACTAAAGTTTCCATCATTAGGATTATTATACACCACCAAATAATCATAATAGGGTTGCGCTAAATTGATTTCAATCTCCCGCGTTGCTGGACAAGGCCCAAGCCAAGCGGTTAACTCAACAGGATACCTTCCCCCTAATAAATAGGTATGTACAAAGCTGGAATCTACCTGATATCCTCCATCTCCCAAATCCCATAACAAACTATCATAACCCGCAACAGGGGTAAGGTTTAAAAAGGACACATATAAGCTCGAGTCCTTCCAAGAAAAATCAGGTGTAGGTTTAGGTAATACAGGTATCTCAATTGAATCTATCCCTAAGTAGGTACAGAAGCTATCTCGAATTCCGTTGGTAAACCATTTGACCGTGGGAGGAATACCCGGAATTTGAAAGGTATAGGTTTGTGCAGGTATGGATACTATTGAATCTAACTCATCCTGATTAAAAGTATAAACAGTCCAAGGACCAGTTCCAGTTAACTGTAAGGTTAAATCAGCAGGGTCTCCATCACACACAAACGAATCTCCAATTACAGTCAAGCTGGGTAAGGGACGAACCTGTATAACTACGGATTGATTGGGAGCTTTGCTTCCACAAATATTTTCCAGATTAACTAAAGGATAGGTGGTGGTCACTTTAGGAGAAACCGTATAACTCCATTGGGGTTGAGCGGAATTAAAGACCGTTTGAGGGATTCCTTCATTATCCCAAGTAAATCCCCATCCCGGAGTTCCCCCTAAACTCAAGGATAATTGCGCACTATCTCCCCAACAAATGGTGGTATCCCCTGTCCAACTGCCAAAAACCGTATCTAATACAGTAACCACCACAGGTGCAGGAGCAACTCCAACACAATAGGGATCACTGATACTTACGATGGAATAAGTTTTATTTACCTGAGCCACCAAAGGAATAAATAAAAACACATCGGTCTGCCCATTGATGGGATTGTTTTGTACCCCATCACTCCAAACCAAATTCCAAGGAGCACTGCCTTCCAACTGCATAAACAAAGACAAGCTATCTCCTTGACACATCAAGGTGGAGTTCGCACTTATGGTAGCTGTAGGTTGTGGATGGATAGATACGGGAAACACTCCAGCCGCAGTAGCTGTGCAATTGGCATCACTCACACTCAAGGGTTGATATACTGTACTGACTGGATTCTGAACAGGGATAGCAAACGGACTATTTGAAATCCCTGCAATCGTTATCGGGCTAGTTCCATCCAGGTACGTTACTGACCATGGACTAACTCCGGTCAACTGAAAATTCAATACCAATGGATTGGGTAAACATACACTAGAGGGTACGCTAAAATTAACCGCAGGTAAAGGATATATACCTACTTGTGCAATTCCCCTGACCAAACCACTACAAATACCGGAAGTGGAGGAGATCAGTCCATACGTTGCCGTTGAGGTGGGGGTCACATCAATTAAATAAGGATTACTCGTAATCCCACTTTGGGTGAAATTAGTAGTACCGTCAGTATATTGTAAAGTGAAGGGAGGCAAGCCTCCACCGGCATAATTAACCGATAGTTGTACAGGCTGAGGGGAACCACAAAATATAAAGTTTCCCGTTAAAGATGCTTGATGCTGATATCCCTTAGATACAATTGCCGACCCCGATATTTGAGGCGTTGACCCACATATATTTTGTACCGAAACTAAGGTATAGGTTGAGGAATAGGTAGGATTGACAGCGATTAACAACGGGGATGCACTTACTCCGGTTATAGAATATTGAGTAGTACCATCAGTATAAGTTACATCCCAAGGAGGGATTCCTCCCAAATTTACGGTTAACTGTGTTGCAGGACCAGTACAAATGGATGCGCCTCCAGACAATTGAGCGTTGGCTTCTCCCCAGGTTAAACTGGCTTCAACAGCAGTATCTACTATTACCCCGCAACTTACCAATGCTCTATATCTTACACTTTGCGTATGCCCGGCATAGGATTGCATCACCGTACTATTGGGCAAACTTGTCCAAGAAGAGTACGGAGAATAAGCATATTCCCAACCTACGATTAATCCATTATGCCCGGATAAATTCAAAGATCCTGTACTACCTTGACAAATTACCTGATCACTGGTTACGGTTCCGGCTTGTAATGCAGGGAAATTACCATATAGTATGGTAGGATTAGCTGCTTGACTCACCCATCGCAGTGTGCCATTCGAGGTGCTTGTTTGAGTGCCTGCGTTAAAACCATACACGCGTATCCGAATTTGATCGGATGCATTTAAGGTTGGTATTGAAGCAAAGTCAACAGTTAAAGGAAACAAGGTGGAGTTCGCATATACTCCGGGGGAAATATCAATTACAGAACCAATAGGCTGTAAAGTTCCAGTGTTTATATAGTAATACGCTTGTATTCTATGCGGAGGATCCGAATTACTCTTTCGAAACCAAACCCGCAAGGAATCTAATTGAAATGGACATCCATTTCCCGATACTATAAATTCAAAATAATCTCCTTGGGTAACATCCAAAGAGGTACTTAAACTAAATCCATTTGCATTAATGCCTACAGGTGAAGAATGATTCACGCATCCTAACCCAGGACCCAAGGTTAAAGGGCCGATACTGATTCCATTCACCGGAGCCCATCCATTCCCCCCCGGACAAGTAGTGGAGGCAATGGTTAATTGACTTTGAAATAATTGATTCTGAGCAGAGGCAAATAGAAAAAAGAAAACCATCCAACCATAAGTTATTCCGCTTAAAATGAACCGAATTGGATGTCGCATATTCTCTTGTAAAATAACAAATAAACTACCTCTTTTGCTTGTTTAATTTATTCGAACTGTCCATAATTCCGTTCCATCCCACAAAAAGGGTATTGCCAAAATTTCAATTTGTGATGTAACTTTCCGACTTAATTAAAAAAACAAACTTTATGGCATCTATTCGATTGGGCGTAGGTTCTCGTATTAACCATCCGGAATTTGGAGATGGCGTTGTGATTAATTATACAGGGGACACCTATAAAGTTTCCTTTCTTTCTCAAGGTGTTAAAGAAGTAGCCCGGGAATTTAGTGGAATCAGTATTATTGAAGCGCTGGATCCAGATGAAGATGCTGTGAGCCTTGAGGATGTTGAAAAGATAATGGTCAGAATTCTGCGGAAGTGGTCAGATACTACAGAATTAGTACCGTTAGGTCAACGATGGACAGGAGGCAAAATGATTTTACAACCCGGAGATCGTACGATGGCTTCTAAGGAAGTTCCTATTGAAACATTTTTTCATAAAATCGTTATGGTTAGAGACCGTTTGAGAACGATGGAACAAAGGGTAAATGCTTCCCAATTATCCGATGAAGAAAAAATAAATATTCAACAATATATTACCCGTATTTATGGTAGCCTCACCACCTTTAATGTTTTATTCCGTTTTCAGGAAGATCATTTTGTGGGTGAAAAATCATGAGCTTGTATAGTAACTAAAAATATTATGATGGAAAATCCGGAAGGTACCATCCATAAATATTCATAAGGTACAATCATAAATGCATAAAAAATTGTTAAATAAACTTTAAGGCTATATACCCAAAGTATTCCATGCGGAATTCTGTTTCGGTTGCGATACCAAATCCCAAAAGCTAATAATGCTCCTCCTAAGGAAATGCTTAAATGGGTGTATCTACAAATTGTAAATTTGGTTACTAAGTCACCCGGAACTAATGTGTAAAACCAAGCTGCAAAACCTGACCCTCTAAACAATTGCCACGGCGGATCTCCTGCTGCTTGCCAAGCTTGACCCTTCCACTCTCCCATCGCTGCGATAGGATAAGAAGAAAAGCCCCGCAGAAAAGCCCCTAAATCATCCTCCAAAATTAAAAAAGGAATTACATAAATCCCCATCAATCCGATTAACACGCCCATTATCCAATAATAAAAATATTTACGATCGGATATCATCTTCCCGATTCCAAATACTGGCAACCAAAACGCAACTGAATAGCGAGATAATAAAGTAAATAAGGTCCCAATAATTCCACTGCTTACTGTATTAATCCATATTCCTAATCCTAAAATAATATACCAAGCTGTAATCATACTTTCTGTAGTATGCCCAAAAGCTTCAGATTGAAATTTCATCCACAAGAACAACCATAATGGCCCTGTTAATCCTATTAACCAAAGAAATTTTACCGGAACAGAATTAATTAATATTCTTCCATAACTAATACTGATGGCAAGGGTAAGAAATATTAATCCTAATATTCTGGGATCAAAATTTAAATAATAACTAATTAAAAAGGGCAACCAATGTAAGGGCAAATAATTCGGTGTGCAGGGAATGCCATTGCATAGTCCTTCAGTATATACAGGTATGCCTTGAATAAACCGGTGAATGTATAAATCTAATAAAGTTGGAATAATATCCGATTGTAAGGGATCAATTGGAAATCGAAATAATATGTTTGGCAATAAAATAAATATTACCAATAAACAACCAACGCCTACTGCCAGGGCTAACTTCCAATTAAACTTTTTATTTATTTTTGGAGAAATCGTATCCTCTAATAATCTTTCTTTTAAAAAAAATAAAGGTAATATTCCAATTAATAATCCTGTTAATAATAATCCAATAGGGCCTAACCAAATTCCCAATTTATTTCTTCCGAACGTTACTAAATAAAGTTCCAATAATAACCCAATACTCCAAAAGAATAAATATGATTTTTTCCCTTGAAAATAATCTCTGATATTTCCCATACAAAAATAAATGTACCGATTATTAGCAAATATTACGCTAAATCACCACATAGGGAATGAATCGCTAGGGATACTTTTTCCATTAACCACATTGGAGTTGAGGTTGCTCCACAAATGCCTACACTACTCGCCCCTTCAAACCACCTTACTTCTAATTCTGCCTCATCAGAAATAAAATAACTTTTAGGATTTACAGATCGGCAAACTTCATATAATACTTTACCATTTGAACTTTTTTTACCAGATACAAAAATGATAACATCGAATTGGGTAGAAAATATTCGTAATTGAGGATCCCGATTAGATACTTGACGACAAATGGTATCATTTGCCTTAAATGAATTTGATTTTTCTTCAATTAACGCTTTAATTTTATAAAATCCTTCTGTGCTTTTGGTTGTTTGACTAAATAAAGATATCGGACGGGAATAATCAATTTTATTTAAATCTTCTTCTTGAGTAACAATAATTGCTTCTTGCTGGGTTTGTCCAATTAATCCATTTACTTCTGCATGCCCAGGTTTTCCATAAATAACAATTTGTGCATCTTCTGCATAGGCATTTCTCACCCGATTTTGTAATTTAAGAACTACCGGGCAAGAGGCATCAATTAATTCAATATTATTTTCTAGTGCTAAACGATAAGTTTCGGGTGGCTCCCCATGTGCTCGAATCAATACGGTTGTATCACTCAGATCTTGCAATTCAGCATGGTCAATTATTTTTAGTCCTTTTTCTTCTAACCGCTGTACCTCTTTATCATTGTGTACAATATCTCCCAAACAATATAAACTACCTTGTTCATTTAAATAATCTTCTGCCATTTCAATAGCATATACGACTCCAAAACAAAACCCGGAATTTTCGTCTATTTCAACTTTCATGAATTAATTTTTGCTGGATAGGAAATAATTTTTTCAAACAAGGATATTACCAATTCTACCTGACTTTCCACCGTGTGAAAAGTGGTATCAATTTCAATAGCATCTGAAGCCTTAAGTAATGGCCCTTCGCTACGATGAGTATCTACATAATCTCGATGCAGCAAGTTTCTTTTGATTTCTTCAGGGGATTGATTAAATCCTTTATGTTCTAATTCTAAGGTTCTGCGTTTAACCCGAATATCAATATCCGCTGTTAAAAATAATTTTAATTCTGCCTGGGGAAAAACAACGGTTCCTATATCTCTTCCATCCATCACCACCCCTCCGAATTCTCCCATTATTTGTTGTTGTTTTACCATTGCCTTGCGAATACAAGGGATAGCGCTATATTCACTTACCACTGCTGCGATACGGGGTGCTCGGATTTCAGATTCAATTAGTTGATTATTTAAAAAAACGGCGGGCATTGTTTCATCGGGTAATTGCCGAAATTCAATATTAAGACTAGGAAGATGGGCTTCAATTTCTGTTACATTCTGACTGTCAATCCCCTTTTCTAAAAAATACCAAGTAACGGCCCGATACATGGCACCAGAATCAATAAATAAATACTGTAATCTTTGAGCCACAAGCCGGGCTGTTGTACTTTTACCACAAGATGAATATCCATCTATGGCAATGATGATAGATTTCATCGTCCGTAAGGTTTAACAAATATAACGAAAAATCATGAATTTAAGGTGAACAAACCCTATTTTCTCTTTCCCAATTTAACTATTCCCTATCTATTTTTTCTAAGGGATAAAATTCAAGTATTGTGCATTATTCTTGGATTTTTCATACAGGGCTTCAATGTTGTTCTTGCACAGCCTCGTGTATTTAGAGATATGAATAAATATATCGCTGAAAAACCCAAGTTCATGTTTTCGTTTGATGGTCAAAACACTTATGTAGAAGGTAAAGATGCCAGATTTTTTGGGTTGAAAACAGGAATAGATTTTAAAGGACGTGTCCATGCGGGTGTTGGTTTATATGGATTAAGAACTTATTTAGATAGATCCATATTACTCGGCCCAGATACCATCACTGGAAAATATGACACCCTGCCCGGAACCTTAAAATTCAGTTATATCACCAGCTTTATTGAATATGTTTTTTTTCAAACGAAACATTGGGAGTTTAAGGTACCCTTTGCTTTTGGTTTAGGGGGAAGTTCTTATACCTATTACTTCACCCCGAATGTTGCCACTGACGTTAGAAAAGGGGGAGTACTTTTAATGGTTTCTGGATTAGGCGTTGAGTATAAATTCACATCATGGGTGGGATTGGGCGCGGGCGTTGGTTACCGTCAGATATTAATTCGTAATCGCCTCATGAAAGATCGTCTATCCACTCCCTACTACAGTTTGGCAGTTAAACTGTATTTTGGAAAATTATACAGATACGTATTTCCGAAAAAAGATAAACGCTAACCTTATTTTAATATTTATTCATAAAAATATAAACCTGAATAAAATTAATTTAGGTAAATTTATATTTATGAAAATAAATACTAGAGCGTTAGTTGGATTAATGATTTTATTTTCAGGATTGTTTGCGTGTAAACCCGATCCTGGATTAGGAGGAAAAGCAAAAATATCCGGCACAGTTGAACATCATGGAGTTCCTATTCCCTATGCCAAAGTATATATTAAGTATGATACCAATAATCCTCCAGGAAATTCTCCTGAAGCTTATGACGATAGTACAGATACAAATTCTGCTGGAAATTATGTGTTTAAATATTTATATAAAGGGAAATATTATTTATATGCCACGGGATATGATTCAAAATGGAATCCCCCATCTGATGTATTCTGAGGTATTCCTGTTGAAATAAATCTTCGCAAAGAAGATGTAGTAAAAAACATCCTTGTTTCTGAATAATTCCTATGTTGGAATTAATTAAAAAGAATATTTATTATTTTTTAATTGGGGGAATTATTATTTCTTCCAGTTGTGTATCCCGAAAATCAGAAGCTCCAATTGCTGACTATCCTGAATCCATCGGAAAAATAATTGTAGGAAGTTGTGCAATTTCAGGGTGTCATAATTCTTCGGGTGCCATTAATGCAGCCGGATTAGATTTAAGTTCCTGGCAAAAATTATTTTCGGGCGCACGCACAGGTGCTGCCATTGTTCCCTATAGTATTTCGGAATCTTTTCTATTAAACTTTATTAATACTTATCCCGATTTAGGCCCAGTACAATTGCCAGTAATGCCACCTAATTCTTCTATCTTAAGCAAAGAGGAGGTAACCTTATTACAAAATTGGGTAGCCAATGGTGCACCCGATGGAAAAGGGAATATTGCCTTTGAAGACCCCTCTATTTCTGGGGTATTGGTAGTTAATCAAGGTTGTGATCGTTTATCGTTAATCCATCCTCAATTGGGTATAGTTATGCGTTCATTTGAAATCGGCCTATTTCCCCAAGTGGAAAGTCCACATCAAATTCGTTTTCGACCCGATCGTAAATATGCTTATATCGTTTATTTATTTTCTGCCTTCGTAGATATTTTAGATCCACAAACCCGAAAAATTATCGGACGAATTGAAACCACCGATGGAAATTGGAATACTATTGTTTTTTCTCCTGATAATAAATATGCATTTGTGGCAGATTTTCAATCCGAAGGAAAAATAGCCTGTTTGGATTTAGAAACCAATCAAATGATTCAGCTGTATCAAGGGAGTGGTTATTTACAATTTCCCCATGGACAAGCCCTAAGTGCCGATGGAAAGACATTATTTGTAGCTTCACAATCTGGTAATTTTATTCAAAGATTAGATATTACCGACCCACTTCAACCCATTAAATTATCTCCTTATATATTAGATGGATCGGCTCAGCCTACTACAACCCCAGCACAAGATCCGCATGAATTAGCCCTTACCCCGGATGGACAATATTTATTAGTAACCTGTCAAAGAACCAATGATTTAAGAATTATTTCTGCCACAACAGGTGCATTAATTAAAATTATTCCCGTTGGAACATTTCCCCAAGAAATGGTCATTCCCAATGTTACAGGTCGTAATGAAGTTTTTATTACTTGTCCGGAGGACACCCTTAGTTTTCCAGGAATACAACAACGAGGTTCGGTATATGTGGTGAATTATTTAACCCAACAAGTTACGGGTAGTTTTTACCCCGGATTTCAACCTCACGGAATTGATGTTGATAAAAATACAGGGGAAGTATGGGTGGCCTGTAGAAATATTGCCCCCAATGGGAATGCACCACATCATACCACGGTTTGTGGCGATCGCATTGGATATTTAAATCGCTTTAATTGGAATACCTATCAAAAAATTAATCCCTATCCTATTTGGGTAAGTGTAGATCCTTATGGAATAGCAATCCCCTAAATAATACTGTAACTTTAAGTATGCGTAGTTTACTATTTACTTCCATTTTTCTCTTTTCTTGTAATTATATATTTTCTCAATATACCATAATTCAACCTCCCCTGATTTTTCAAGGAGACACATTGGATTTAGGTTTTTCAGCAGGATTAAATAATCCAGTATTTTCATCTATTGATTTAAATTCAGATGGAATTCAAGATTTATTTATTTATGAAAAATCAGGAAAACATATTCTAACTTTTTTAGGAATTGCAGCTCCTGGTCAAATTAAATATAAATATGCTCCAGAATATGCAGCCTATTTTCCTCCATTTCCCTATACCGGAATTAATTGGATGCTATTAAAAGATTTCACTTGTGATGGAAAACCTGATTTATTTGCAGGAACTACTACTGGAAAAATTAAAGTATGGAAAAATATTTCGACGATTGGCTCTCCTCCGGTATTTAGCTTATATACAAATGATATAAAAACCCGATATCCATTTTTTACTTCATTTGCTTATACCACTACCGATTTACCTGCATTTACAGATGTAGACAAGGATGGAGATTTAGATATATTAACCTTCGCAGGAACCAGTACTACCGTTGAATATCATCGTAATTATGCATTAGAAAATTACTCTCGATGTGATACATTTGATTTTGTATTAGAAGATGATTGCTGGGGATTTTTCAGTGAGAACTCACTAAATAATCAGGTGACTTTAAATATTTCTTGCAAAGGAAGAAATGGGGGGAATAAAACTTTACATTCTGGCTCAACTTTATTAGCCTTAGATATTGATAGTAATTTAACTGAAGATGTAATGATTGGGGATATATCTTATAATGAATTGGTATTTTTAACCAATGGAGGAACTCCCCAAACTGCAATGATGATCAGTCAGGATGTTACGTTCCCGTCGTATGATGTTCCAGCAGAAGTACCGGTTTATCCTGCTGCGTTTTTTGTGGATGTAAATCAAGATCAAAAAAGGGATTTATTGGTAAGTCCATTTCCGGAAAATGCAGGATGGAATGAAGGAAATATTTGGTGGTATGAAAATATTCAAACCGATGCAAAACCTATATTCGCTTTCCGCTCCGATAGTTTTTTAATTAAAGAAATGTTAGAAATGGGGATGGATGTAAATCCAGCAGTTGCAGATGTAAATGCAGATGGATTACCCGATTTAATTTTAGGGAATTATTTATTAAAAGGAAAAAACCATTCCGATGAATCCAGATTATATTTATTGCTGAATTCCGGAACAATCACACAACCCTCCTTTACCTTAATTGATACTCAATATTTAAATATATCGTCTCAATTAGGAAATACATTTTCCGGAGCTCATCCTGCAACCGGGGATTTAGAAGGAGATGGGGATATAGATTTAGTAATTGGAAATTTAGAAGGAAAAATTCAAGTATTTACCAATACGGCAGGTCCTGGAAATCCTGTAAACTGGGTATTAACCGGAATTAATTATCAAAATATTGATGTTGGGAGTTTTAGTGCTCCTCAATTGGTAGATATTAGTGGAGATGGAAAAGTAGATTTATTAGTGGGAAAAGAAAATGGCACTTTATCCTATTTTCAAAATATTGGAGGTCCTGGTAATTATTTATTTTCAACTACACCTGATATTAATCCCTTCGGCCAAGTGGATGTTCAGCCAGGTTGTTGCACAGGCTATAGTGTTCCTTGGTATTTTACAAATCCCCAAACATTACTGCCCGAATTATGGGTAAGTAGTGAGGCAGGTTATATTTTTCAATATGATCAAATAGCGGGTAATTTAACGGGTAATTTTCACTTAAAAGATTCAATAATTCCAGGAGTATTTCCTAAAGGTAGAATTAGATTAATTCAAGCAGATATAGATGGAGATACTATCCCAGAATATATTTGCGGAAATGTGGGGGGTGGATTAGAAATTTATAAATCATCTGCGACCTTGAGCCAGCAAACTTTAGCAGAAATTCCGGTACTTCAATTATTTCCCAATCCGTTTACCGATGAGTTGAATTTGTTTTGGGGTGGAAAACAATCATGTAAGGGCAATTTATTTGATTTTCAAGGAAAAAAAATAGGGGCAATTAATATATCCTCTGGATATCAATCTCTGAATTTGGATTATATTCCTGCAGGGATTTATTTGTTGGAGATACAAGGGAGTGGATGTAAATTAATTAAATATTAATATTCTAAAACAAAAACGATGTACAATTTTTCCTACTTCAAAGAAAAAGACAGACAAACAATTCTGAAATTCTTAGAGGAACATCCCTTTGCGTTTTTAACTGGTAGCGATTCCTCAGGAAAACAGGTGGCTACCCAAATTCCAATTTTGTATGAAGAAAGAAACGGAGAATTGTATTTGCAAGGACATATCATGCGAAACACTGACCATCATCAAGCATTCAATGAAAACACCAACGCCTTGGTTGTATTTACTGGTCCCAGTACTTACGTAAGTGCATCTTGGTATCATAATCCCCAAATTGGATCTACTTGGAATTATATGAGTGTTCATGTTTCAGGGCAAATAAAATATATGTCCATGGATGAATTAATTGCGTTTATGCGAAAGTTTACCTTGAAATTTGAAAAGGGAAATGTAAACTCACAAACTATTTATGATAATCTTCCGGACCTTTTTTTAAATAAAATGATGCCTGCAATTGTTGGCTTTGAAATTAAAGCAGATAAATTGGATTCAGTTTTTAAATTGAGTCAAAATAGGGATGAAAAAAGTTATTTAAATATTATTTCAAACCTTGAAGAACAAGGGGGAAACAGTGCCTTAATTGCTTTAGAAATGAAGAAACGACAAACCGAATTATTTCCACCAGATGTGGAATGGGACGGTTCAAAATTTGATTCTTAAAGGGTTTATTTTGATAGGAAAGGTTTACTTTTTCACCCTCCTACCCTAAGCACCAATCCTTTAAGATATTCCCCTTCAGGATGAAAAATATTTACGGGATGATCTTCTGGTTGTGCAAGGCGATATAAAACAGAACATTCTCTTCCGGCATCTGCTGCTGCACCGTATATTATTTTACGAAATAAATCCGCAGATATATGTTGAGAACAAGAAAAAGTAAATAAAATTCCACCTTCTTTTATTTTCCGCATCGCCTTTAAATTAATTTCTTTATATCCTCGTGCAGCTTTATTAACTGTAGAAATATGTTTGGTAAATGCGGGAGGATCTAAAATAATTAAATCAAAATAATCGTCCGGCATTTCTTTTAAATATTCAAACGTATCCACTGTTATTGCCCGATGAGGCACAGGGGAATTAAAATTAAGTTGAATTACTTCTTCTACCGTTTGAATTGCTTTATGTGAAATATCTAAAGAAATTACTTCTTTAGCACCTCCTTTTAAGGCATAAATACTAAATGCACCGGAATAACAAAAAGCATTTAATACAGTTTTATTTTGTGCCCAATTTCCAACTAAATTTCGGCTATTTCTTTGATCTAAAAAGAAACCAGTTTTTTGTCCGATTTCTATTTCTGCGATAAAATTAAATCCATTTTCCACAAAGGTTACTCTATCCGTAACTTTAGGGGTAAGCCATTCAAAACCTTCTTCAGTTTCTTTTTTTAGAATTACCTGATCAATTCCAACTTCTTGTTGAAGAAATTCCACCCAAAGTGAAATTAAAGGAAGTACCCCAGGAATTCGCATTTGCAATACCGCAGTTTTATCATAGATATCTACAATCATCCCGGGAAGGCTATCCCCTTCTGCATTAGCCAATCGATATCCGGTGGTAATTTCTGGATTAATAAATGATTTTCGAAATTGATAGGCTGCCCGAAATTTATTTTTCCAGAACTCGTCAGAAAATGATCCTTGGGATGCAGAAAAATAAAACATTCGGCATACAATCTGACTTTCGGGATGAAAAAATCCAGCGCCCAAATAATTCCCCTTGGCATCTCTTACTTCAATAATACCTTCCTTGCTTGCCTCTGGCATATTCAGTATTGCCCCAGAAAAAATCCAAGGATGACGATTTAGGATAGAGCGCTCTCTACCCGGCCTAAGCGTTAAGGCTGGAAGCCTCATGATTGTTGATCTTTAAGGATATTGCGAAGATACCCGTGTTCAAAAACAGGAATTACTGGATGGGTATCTTTTCGCAAACAATATTTCACATCTTTTTGAAGATTCAAGTGCAATAACCTTTGATAATGCGAAGAATTACGCATAAAATATCGTTTACGAAAGTTGGCCGATTTATACAATGTCTCTGCAATCAAGGCAGTGTCTTCGTGTAAATCATACCAATGTCTCAAGCGTTTTACCAATGCACCGGCGAATATGGAATCCTCTAAATTTATTCTATTTTTCCAGCCCGAGCATAACAATAAAATATTTTCATTTTGCCCTCCTAACCATTCGCTTAATACAGTGATATTAGCAAACGAACCTACTACTACTTTTTTAGCGCTACTTACCGCATGAATAGCTTGTGTCCCATTGGTGGTAGTCATGGCAATAGACCTGCCCCTTATTAATTTTTCATCCATATAGGAAAAAGGACTGTTACCGAAATCAAATCCTTCTACCATTTCTCCATTTCTTTCTCCGGCAACTAAATATCCTTGTTCACGATATTTCAAACAATCTTCCACACTTTCAACGGGCACAATTTTTTCTACTCCATGATCAAAAGCCACACAAATAGAAGAAGTAGCCCGAAAAACATCTATTACCACTGCAATGGTTTCTTCCACCCGAAAGAGGTCAATCATAGAAGGGGTAAGGCAAACACTTACCCGCTTACGTTTAGGATGAATCACAACGGAAGAATTAGAGCGCAAAATTTATAAATTAGGTTATAAATAAATTTATCGTTTTAAAAAGGGAGGTTTAACCACCTTAGCGGGCACTGCTTTATCTCGAATTCGAATAGAGATTGAAGTTCCCTCTTTAGCAAATTCAGCATCCACATACCCCATTCCGATTCCTTTTTGAAGAGATGGACTTTGTGTGCCAGAGGTAACCTGACCAATAACCTGATCTCCATTTACGATTTCATACCCATGTCTGGGAATTCCTCTTTCTACAATTTCAAATCCAACGAGTTTTTTCTTTAAGCCTTCTGATTTTTGTTGTGCCAAAAATGCTTTATCAATAAAATCTCCTTTATCTAACTTGGTTATCCATCCCAAACCAGCTTCTAACGGAGAAGTGGTATCGTCAATATCATTACCATATAACATATACCCCATTTCTAATCGAAGGGTATCTCTTGCGCCTAACCCAATGGGTTGAATTCCATGCGGCTCACCGGATTTCATAATTGCCTTCCAGGCATCTACCGCATTTTCATTGGGGATAAGAATTTCGTAACAGGTTTCCCCAGTATATCCAGTCGTTGCAATTAATACATTTTCTAACCCATTAAATTTTCCAATGGAAAAAGTATAATACGCAAGGTTATCTAAGTTAATATCGGTTAAAGGCTGAACGGTTGCTTTCGCTAAAGGACCGGAAACAGAAAATAAAGAATATAGATCTGAATCATTTCTGAGGTTAACGCCAAAGGTATTTTGGGCAACCAGCCAATCCCAGTCTTTTTGAAGGTTACCAGCATTTACCACAATCATGTATTTTTCTTCCGCTATCCGATACACGATACAATCATCAACAATCCCTCCTTTTCCGTTTGGAAAACAAGAATATTGCGCCTTTCCATTGGTAAGTTTTGACACATCGTTGGAGGTTACTGATTGCAGAAAAGCCAGGGCCGACGGACCTTCTACAAAAAATTCTCCCATATGGGATACATCAAATATGCCTACTTTGTTTCTTACACATAAGTGTTCATCATTGTCGCTGGTGTATCGAACGGGCATCTCCCAACCGGCAAAAGGAATTAATTTTCCGCCTAAGGCTTGATGCGTTTCAAACAAAGCTGTTTTCCGAGGAGTTAAAATTGTAGTTTCAGACATAATTAAGGCTTCTGGTAAGTCAAACAAATGTAAGCAACTGTCGGCAATTCAACTAAGCAAGGGAGAAATCGAACCTTTTATTACTTAGGTCTATATTTCGCTCCTTCAAAGATTGTCTTTGCGTTGGATTGCTGAATCAGTTGTTTAAGGCTTATTTCAGGATGCTTTTCGGCATAGGCTTGAACAATTTTCCACCCCATAAACCATCCCATTCGATCCGGACTTTTTTGCGATACATTGGGGGTAAATGGTTTTTCCTGAATATATTTTTCATACTTCAAATAATCTCTGGAATATAAAACCGGAACCAATTCTTCATAAATCTTTTTTTCATACAAGTTACCAAACTCCCATTGTTCAGCTGTCCAGTTCAGGCGAATTGAATCCGGTACTTCGGGCAAAAGTTGTTGCAACAGATGTTGACGTAATCCAAAACAGATTGAAAAATCTAATAGAGTAGGATTATTTTTTAAAGGAGGTTCTGGAATGAGATATTCGGCAAAATGCGTTAAAACTGCAATGGGAAGGTAATCAGGATCACATTTTCTTCTCATATAACGGGGAAGATCTCCTGGGTAAAAGGGGAAGTCTCTACCCATAAAATAATCAAGGCTTATCCCACAGAATTTATCCGACAAATAACTTTGTTCTTTCAGCCCAGTTTGAGGGGCATATCCTGTAACATAAAAATAAAAGGTTGGAGTTTTTTCTTCTGGGAAGGCAAGTTTTAATCTCCGCATCGCTGGTTCTAAGCGATCATAAAAAGGATAATCCGGAGGAAAATGAACAGCTACTGAATCCATTAATTCTCTTGCTTTGGAATCTTGGCAAAACTGTGCAAGCACCTTACCTAAATAAGGTTTTACATTAGCTACCTCACCTCCAAATAAATATTCAGACCAGAACAAACTATCCGCATAATATGCTTTTTCCAAATACTCAGGAGTTCGCGTTTCTGGTTTTTGTGCACTTTCCCGGAGGCGAAGATCCATCCGTACCAGTTTTAGTTTTAGTTTTTCTAAGGATTCAGCCGATTGAACAATTTCGCTTTTCTGTTGATCAGATTCACATCCCTGCAACAAAAAACAGAGCGGAATGAAAAGCAGGCAGAAGAAAATATTAATTCTTCTCACAACGATTGAATTATAAAAACTTCGAAAGCGGCTGATATTATTTAAGGATATCTATTAGGCAGGGTGCACCGTTTGATGTAGTTGTTCATTCACCCAATGGTATAGTTTGGTAATTCCTGCAGTTAAAGGTTCTGAGGGTCTCCAAGATAATTTTTCGTAAATAAGTTTATTATCTGAATTTCTACCTCTTACTCCGATGGGGCCTGTAATATGGTGAAGAGAAATAGTTTTACCACTAATTTTGGCAACCATTTCCACCAATTGATTAATAGACACCATTTCATCTGACCCAATATTTACGGGGCCACTAAAATCAGAATCCATTAACTTTCTAACCCCAGTGAGACATTCGTCAATGTATAAAAAACTACGGGTTTGAAGACCATCGCCCCACACTTCGACTGATTCTCCACTCTTGGCAGTAGCGACTTTTCTACAAATTGCTGCTGGAGCTTTTTCCTTTCCTCCGGTATAAGTACTGAGTTCTCCGAAAATATTATGAAAACGTGCGATTCTAACTTGTAGTCCATAATTCCTTTCATAAGCTAGGAATAGACGTTCACTAAATAATTTCTCCCATCCATATTCGCTATCTGGCGCTGCGGGATAGGCACTTGACTCAGAACATTCTGGATTATCTGGATCCTCCTGGTTGTAGGCAGGATACATACAAGCTGAAGAACTATAAAATATTTTACCAATTTTATATTTAACGGCTTGGTCTGCAACATTTAAATTTATGGTTGCAGAGTTATGCATCACATTGGCATCATTGTCTCCTGTGAAAATATACCCTGCTCCTCCCATATCAGCTGCCAATTGGTATACTTCTTCAAATGGGGTCGAATCGGGAGATTTCATTCCTTCAATAACTACTGCAAGGTCTCGTAAATCTCCGATTACAAAATGATCGGCTTGTGTTTTTTGAAACTCAGGGTATTTCAAATCAATGCCTCGTACCCAAAATCCTTCTGATTTAAGACGATTAACCAGATGATTTCCAATAAATCCACCTGCACCAAGAACCAGAGCCTTTTTCATATTATGATACGGAATAAAATTAATTCGGGAATTGCTTAACAAAATTAGTAAAAATGTACCCAATTGAGGTAATAATTACCAAGGAATTAAAATGTATACAAAAGGACAGGTAATATTTAATAGATCTTGAAATAATTTAAGGGATAAAATCAATTGAATCCCTAATTTCGTAGGTAGAATCTATATCTTCGTTACCACTAACGTTTGCATTTCATGACAGTATTTACCCAAACAGCTCCGCATGAGTTGTATCTCCATCACCAAAAGACCCTTCAGGCTGCAATTGAGGCTTTGCGTGCCCGTGAATTTTATGCACAATATCCCGAAATTCCTTCTGGTAAAGTTTATGGAGAAGATTCTAATGAAAAGCAGCTTGCAGTTTATACTGCACAACTGAATCATCCCTTTCAAGGGCTATTACAAACTTCCGACACTCAAATTACGGGTGCAGAGAATAGTCCCTTTACGCGTGAAGCTTTAGGAGTATCTTATCCTGCAAGTAAAAACATAGAAAGTTATATTCAGCATGCTCATGCAGCTTGGGAAGCTTGGAAATATACAGATACTGAAACGCGTGCAGGCATATTAGTAGAATCATTGGAACGCGTAAAACATCGGTTCTTTGAAATCGCTTTTGCTACACAGCATACCACTGGGCAATCCTTTATGATGTCCTTTCAGGCGTCTGGTCCGCATGCAAATGATAGAGCGCTAGAAGCAATTGCCATGGGTTTGGAGGAACAAACTCGGTATCCAAAACAAGCACACTGGGAAAAACCCATGGGCAAGTTTAATGTTGTCCTTAAAAAACATTATCAATGCCAGCCCAAGGGAATTTCTTTAACGATAGGATGTTCTACTTTTCCTGTTTGGAATACAGTGCCTGGATTATATGCGAGTTTAATAACAGGCAATCCTGTTATTGTAAAGCCGCACCCAGCTGCCATTTATCCTATTGCCATTGTAATAACGGAATTACAACATATCTTAAAAGATAATGGGTTTGATCCACACTTGGTTCAACTTGCCGTAGATACTCCTGAAAATCAAATTACAAAACTGCTATGTGAGCATCCTTCTGTTAAAATGATTGATTTTACGGGTGGGAATGCCTTTGGAAATTATGTTGAATCGCTACCCGGTAAAATAACCTTTACAGAAAAAGCTGGTATAAACTCAGTTATTTTAGATAGTTGCACTGATCTTAATGGAACCTTGCAAAATCTGGCATTTTCCGTATCCCTGTATAGTGGACAAATGTGTACCTGTCCTCAAAATTTCTACATCCCTGAAAATGGAATTCTCGTAAATGGCGAGCGTGTTTCTTACGAAGAGGTAGTAAAAGGATTTATTAAAGCAATAGAAGACTTAACCCATCATGAGAAAATGGGACCAGGTACTTTAGGGGCTATTCAAAATGAAACGACATACCAACGGGTTGCAACAGTTGCGCAATCTGGGGTTAAAGTATTATTACCTTCTAAATCCATCCCTCATCCGGAATTCCCGAATGCAAGAACCGCAACTCCGTTAGTGTTAGAAGTGCCGTTAGCCAATCGGGAAATGATAGAACAAGAGTTATTCGGGCCTATTGTATTGATTGTTCCTACTAAAGATACCCAACAGAGTGTGGCTTTGGCATCCGAATTATCCAGTATTCATGGGGCATTGACCTGTGCTGCCTATTCTACAGACCCTGCAACCCAAGCCTATATTGCCCGAAATCTCGCCGAATCTTTTACCCCGGTAACCTTTAATTTAACAGGTCCGATTTGGGTTAATCAAAGTGCAGGATTTAGTGACTTCCATGTGTCCGGCGGAAATCCCGCTGGCAATGCCTCCTTTACCAATCCCGAATTTGTGATTAAAAGATTTGTACTTATCGGTACCCGCATTGCATAATTCAAAATAGTAAATAAATATAGTATTTTACCTGAATCAAGAAATGAGATTTTTTATTGACACAGCCAATATGGCTGAAATTCGAGAAGCAATGGAGATGGGAATTCTCGATGGCGTAACTACCAATCCTTCCCTAATGGCAAAAGAAGGAATTAAAAATGTTGAAGAACATTATGTTGCCATTTGTAAAGCCATTGGCACAGGGGATGTGAGTGCAGAAGTTATTGCTACAGATTATGCAGGAATGATACAAGAAGGTAGAGCCCTTGCCCATTTACACCCGCATATTACAGTAAAAGTACCCATGATTAAAGAGGGTATTAAAGCAATACGAACTTTTACAGAAGAAGGAATTCGTACCAATTGTACGCTAATCTTTTCCCCTGCACAAGCTTTATTAGCTGCTAAAGCGGGCGCTACTTATGTTAGCCCTTTTTTAGGAAGGTTAGATGATGTTGGGCATAATGGAATGCAACTTATCGGAAGTATCCGTCAGATATTTAATGTATATGGATTTAAGACTCAAATTCTTGGGGCCTCTATTCGCCATACCCTTCACTTAATACAATGTGCAGAAATGGGAGCAGATGTAGCAACTATGCCTTTTAAAGTTATTGAAGGATTATTTAAACATCCTTTAACCGACAAAGGATTAGAGCAATTTTTAGCTGATTATCAAAAAACAAATCTTAATAGTTAGGCATGAGTGATACCCTAAAAGCGATTTTTGCTTACCTGCCCACACTGCGTTTAGCCAATCAGAAACTATTAAGAATCTGGCCTGAATTACCCTTGTTTAGCTTTTCTGAATGCGGGGAGGATGTAATCGTTTTAAGATTATTTCAAGATCATTTTAACATAAAAAAAGGAACTTATATTGATATCGGTGCCAATAGTCCAATGCGCTATAACAATACGATGTTATTGTATTTAGAGGGATGGAGAGGAATGGTACTTGAGCCTAATTTAAAATCAAAAGATGCATATCGCAGAATCAGACCTGAAGATCAATTAATTCATTCGGTGGTATCCGGAAAAGACAATGAACAGCTTACCTTTTATGAAATGGAGCCAGATTTAGTCAGCACGCTTAGTCGTGAAACAGTTGCCTATCATCAACAATTAGGATACAAATTATTACGTGAGGTACCGGTTAAATCTGTATCATTAAATACATTGTGTAAATCATTTAAAGAGCCTGTTCATCTAATATCTATTGATACCGAAGGACATGAAGGAGAGATATTAAGCACCTTTGATTTTAAAACTTATAAGCCCTGGGCTTTTTGTATTGAAAAAATCTTTACCCCTTTAGAAGGGGTAATTGATCCCTTTATTATTCTGGAGAAAGCTGGTTATAAACCCGTTGCCAATACCTGGAAAAATACTTTATTTATTAGAGAAGATTTATCGGTTTAAGAGTATTTATTCAGGCGAGGTAAGTTTAAGGAATGGTATTTCAATAGCCGTAAATATGCGAGTTCTTACTCCTTTTTTTTCTTTGTCAATTAATAGTAAAGATTGGGCATAAGGCTGATTAAATACTTCTTTCATATTGGCAATACCCCCTGCGGGAACTTGTTTTTCATTTAATCGTTGCAACCAGATACCCAGCGATTCTGATAGAAAAACCGGGGCTAATAAATCATAAACAAATTTACGATTTCGTACCCGATCTGGATTTGTCCTTACCCGCTCATCAAATGCCCAATTTTCTAAACCTAATACCGATAATAAATTTTGAAACTGTTTATCATTTCCTACCGCGAGTACTAGGGATTTACCCTCTTGGGTGATAAATCGTGTTCCATAGGGAACAATGCTAGGGTGTTCCGAACCTATTCTATTGGGCACAGTGTCATTCATTAAATAATTAGTAGCTTGATTCGCCAAAGAAGCAATACCAGCTTGAATTAAGGAAACAGAAACTTTATCCCCCCTACCTGTTTTTTCTCTTACATATAAAGCAGCCAGAAGCCCTTCCTTTAATTGGTGTGCAGCCATCAAATCCATAAAGGCAACTGGCATTTTAAGCGGGGGGCCATCGGCAGAACCATTCATCTCCATAAATCCAGCTTCTGCTTGGATGATTGCATCATACCCCACTCTTATACTTCCTTCCCCATATCCAGTAATCTCCCCATAAATAAGTGCAGGATTTAGAGCTGATAAAATCTCGTACGACATACCCAGCCTTTCTGCATCTCCGGGTTTATAGGAGACAATCACAATATCCGTTTCGGGGATTTGATTATAAATTTGTTTACGATTTTCATGGAGTTGTAAATCCAGGGTGTTAAAAGTTTTACCCCAATTTACCGAACAAAAATAGGCTGATGGGTTTTCACTTAAAGTCTCCTCAGGTACTTTCCAGGAACGTGTTACATCTCCACCTGGTGCTTCAATCTTTTCAACCTGAGCTCCCAATTCTGCAAAAAACATCCCTACTGTTGGACCAGCCAAGACACTGGCTAATTCTAGCACTCGAAGCGAAGCAAATGGATTTTCTTTCATCATTTATAAATAAAAATACTATATCTTTTGTTACTAACTTCTATCCTGCCAATAGATATCGCTCTCCTGCTTTTAAGCCTTGGCTCTCTAAATAAGTGGAGATTTGTTCCCTCGCGGTTGCCATATTCACCCAAGACAAAATAAATACTGAATCCGGGATGGAGATATTCCAATCATATACTGGTTTACTTAGGATATAAGTTCCGATTTTTTTGGGATCTACTTCAAGCCAGGCATCAAATTGAATTCCCAACTTTACCAATTCTTTGGTTTTTTGTTTTCCATTTTTACCTGCTCCCCAAATCCAAAGATGGGTTATTTTCTTTTCTTTAAGCCATTCTGCCAAAGTCGGAATTCTTACCCGATCAAATGCTTGAGGAGAATACCTTACCTCTTGTAAAGAAGCCCTATCGGAATGATCTCTCCAAAATAAAACCACTTCCGGTATCTTTTCCATCCTTACCCCTTTTGATAGCCATTTAAGCCATAAGGCATAATCTTCTGGTACACCTTCCTCTGGATAGTCTCCGAACAGTTCTACTATTGTTTTTCTAAACATTACCGAAGGATGGGCAATAGGAGATTCTATAAACTGATTTACGATTATTTCTGAGGATATCTTTATCCCATTCATCCAGTCAATATAACGGTTATACCCCCTGGAGTCGGCACGATGAGAAATACTTTCAACGCTACCCGATACTAACCCCACCTCTGGATTATTTTCTAAAAAATTGTATTGCAGTAATAATCGATCCTGTGGATATACATCATCTGCATCCACACGAGCAATGTAGTGTGAATTACAAAAACGTAATCCGCAATTTAAAGCTTTAGCAATACCTACTTTGGGTTGAAAATAAACTTTAATTCTATAGTCTTGGGTACTCAATTCTAAGAGTTTTTTTTGGGTAGCTTCTGAAACCCCATCTCCAACCCAGATCCATTCCCAATGTTTAAAAGTTTGTTGTTGAATTGAAGCTAAACATTCTGGAAACCATTGAATGATATCTCCAATTGGCGTTAATATAGAAATTTGTGGGGTTAAGGTGTCCATAAAGCCTGAAGGGCTAATGCCTTGGTTTCGGTTTCCTCCCATTCTTCTAAGGCAATACTATCATACGTAATAGCTCCTCCGGTAAAATATACCACCTCAGTCTCACCTATGGCAAGTGTTCGGATGACTACATTAAAATCAGCAGTTCCATTTGGATTCAGATATCCAATAGTTCCGGAGAACAATCCTCTACCTGCGGGTTCTATTTCTTCAATCCTATCCATACTGCTAATTTTCGGAGCACCTGTCATACTTCCTGGAGGGAAAGCAGCCTGAAGAGCATTCCAAACGTTCTTACCCGGTTCTAATTGCCCAGTTACCGTGGAAATCATATGATACAATTGGGCAAAGGGATATATCCCAAATAATTCTGGAACCTTAACCGTACCCGGCACACAAACCCGATTGAAGTCATTCCTAACCAAGTCAACAATCATCACATTCTCTGCCCTGTCTTTAGGAGAGTTCCTCAATTTCTCGGCTTGGTCTATGTCCATTTCTGAAGATTCGCTTCTGGCAATGGTTCCCTTAATGGGTTGAGAAATAATTTGCTGATTTCTGATGGCTAAAAATCTTTCAGGTGACTTACATAACCAACTTCCAAAAGTAGTTTTAAAATAAGCAGAAAATGGGGTACTTCCCTTCTTTTGCCAATGCAGATAAGCCTTTTCAGGATATGAAATAGTTTCCTTCCAACCTAAATACCGACAATAATTGAGTTCATACACCTCCCCTTCTTTTATCCAATTTTGTATCTTTAGTATGTTATCTAAATATTTATCTTTTGAGGGAAAAGAAATTATTTTTTGGGGTTGAGATATAGGTTCTGGCTCAAGGGGAATTACTTCTGACAATTGTAAAAGCCAATCCTCAGGAGAATCAGCAAGGATATATATTTGAGAATCGTTTCTCAATTGATATATCACAACTTCGGGCTGAAAAAAGAATACCGGAGGAAAGGGAACGGGAGATGGATTTTGAGAAGATAAGGTTGGTTCAAGCGATGTTCTCCATTCATATCCTATTCCACCTGCCCACCAATATTGAGGATCAGGAGTAGTTTGAGGATTGATATGAGTCTTTGCATTTAAATCTGCTGCAAATCCAATCCATTGATAAATGCCATAGGGATCGTCTGTGGAATCACTATCTAACCACAATACGTGGGGTTTTTGCAGGGTGAGTGCCAGAAACCTATCCCGCACCCGATTTAGGGAACAGGATATTTTTTTCATACCGGACTTCTCCAAAGGGTCTGCTGACGATCAGGCCCAATTGAAACTGCGGTGATGGGTAACTCCAAATAATCTTCAATAAAACCAATGAAGTTCCGAAAGGTTTCTGGAAGTTCATGCCACTCAGTTATGCCAGTTAGAGAACCCCAACCTGGTAAGGTCTTTAATATTGGGGTAATGGAGGCATGCGTATGATAAGGTACCTCACGGGTAATCCCAGTTGAAGTCGAGTAATCTGTACAAATGTTCACTTCGTCAAAATCAGATAAAACATCTGCCTTCATCATACAGAGATGGTTTACGCCATTCAACAATATAGCATATTTTAAAGCCGGTAAATCTAACCATCCACATCTGCGAGGCCTTCCAGTAGTAGCACCAAATTCTTTTCCAGCGATTCTTAGTTTTTCTCCCGTTTCGTCCAGCAATTCGGTTGTGAAAGGACCACTTCCCACCCTTGTACAATAGGCTTTAAATACTCCATACACTTCTCTGATTTGAGAAGGGGGCAACCCTAATCCTGTGCAAGCACCTGCTGATATAGTACTGGAACTGGTTACGAAAGGATAGGAACCAAAGTCAATATCTAGCAAAGTTCCTTGTGCACCTTCAGCTAATACTTTTTGTCCTTGATGTAATGCTTTATCTAAGAAATACACATTATCTGTTAAGGGCAACGTTCTCAAAAACGCTATTGCTTCTTCAAACCCAGCTTCTGCTTGAACCAAATCATATTCAAAACCCATTTGGTCCAATCGTTTTAAATGATGCTCCCGTAAGGTTTGATATTTTTCTTGAAAATCGGGAAGAACCACATCCCCTACTCTTAAGCCTGATCGTCCAATTTTATCTTGATAAGCAGGGCCAATTCCTCTAAGGGTTGAGCCTATTTTCCGAACCCCTAATAATTGTTCATTGGCTTGATCCAATAGACGTTGAGTAGGAATGATAAGACTTGCCCGAACAGAAACCCAAAGATGATTTCGAACCGTTATGCCTGCAGATTCCAACATTAAAATTTCTTCTTGGAGAGAAATTGGATCTACCACAACCCCATTACCAATC
>Ga0214923_10002114_pt1 | contig 27032 bp, 26 predicted proteins | sample LL1510_MetaG_FD_177993 | JGI IMG/M metagenome (GOLD analysis project Ga0214923, IMG submission 177993) | Freshwater microbial communities from Lake Lanier, Atlanta, Georgia, United States - LL-1510 | ecosystem: Environmental > Aquatic > Freshwater > Lake | place: USA: Georgia | collected...
ATGAGGTTGTTTAAGCTAAGGAGCCCAGTATAGGTCAAAATGGTGGGTTTGACGAGCTTTGCAGATAGGGACAGAGCGGATTTTGTAGTCGCAGGTTAACTGGTTAGCGTTTCAATCAAGGATGTGAGTTGCTCTTGTGTTTTTACTATTACTACGCGGGCATGTCCAGTGGCTGCAAGTTTTTCTAGAACAAAGGCGTGATAGCGCGTGCGCCAGTGCCATACCCAGCTAACAAATTCCCTGGTCAGGATATTTCTGCAGCCGGGAGCAAAGACGCCTTCTTTGCCTGGGGCTTGTAAAAAGCGCATGATAATGCGCGCCAAACAACGCCAGCGGGGGATGTCCAAATAAATAATAGTGTCTGCGTAGGGCAGGCGCAGCTCAAGCGTGCGCAGGTTTGCCCCTTCCATTATCCAGCGCTCTTGCTTGCATGCGTCGACCATCAATTTGATGAACTGATCAGCTGGTCGGCGTGTATGGCCTGGTAACCAATAAAAATGGTCCAAATGGATGACAGGCAGGTTGAGCGCGTCGCCTAAGCGACGTGCCAGGGTGGTTTTGCCCGAGCCACCACAACCGATGATTAAAATACGCTTCATGGGGTGCTTTCTGTTTACCTAATCCACAGATCGATAATAGCCGGCAAAACTATTTTTTTTAAGATTTGTCGGGCTTTTGTGCCATCTGGAGGCACGAAAAAGCAAAAAAAGGAGCATTTTTTAGCAACTTTGCAGGTTGAAATTATTTCTGTTAGAATTTTTTTATCAACTGGGACAGGCAAAAACGGTAAAATGAAGGGTTTGGAGGTTATTTTATGAAAAATATGTTGTTTTCAATCGCTTTTGCAGGGTTAATTGCTGGTAACAGTGCACTTTTAGCAAGTGCCAGTCCATTAGTAGTTTCACCTGATCATAGCGATGCAGAGTCAGTTGTGCTCGGAGAAAAAGACACTCTTGATGTAAAGGTTCTTATCGCTCAGGTTCTGGGTGATTCTTACAAAAAGCCTTCCTACCGTGTTAACCGTGCCATGATTCGTTCTATGGAACGACAGCTGGAGCAGAACGATGCTTCTTCTGCGCGCTTTCAAGTGTGCCATCAAGCTGCTGCCATGCAAGCAAAAGCGGCTATTGCAGAGCTGGATAATCGATTAGGCGCCCTAGCAGAAGAGAGTGCGGCGCTAAAAGGAAAAGCAGCTTTGTTGGACGCAGAACTACAAAAAAGCCGTGAAGCAGTCCTAAAAGACGCTGTAACGAGGCGTGGGTGGGCTGAAGAGCGCCTAGCTAGAAATGTTGCAAATAGCATCTACGGCATCTATGTGCACAATCATGTAGCACGGGCTATAAGAGGTGACGAGGTTGCTCGCGCTATGGTCGAGGAAGAAGTTAAAAAAGAACTAGTCACTTTGCTCAATCAGGTCAAGAAGAAAGCGATGACGCTTCCGGCTCCGGATGCAATGTCGGTAGATAGTGCGCCTCTGGCCGAAGAAAGTTTTAACGAAGAAGTATTTGTGGTCGAAAACAAGAAAGCGGCAGCAGAGATGCGTAACGTGCTCGCGCAGATTAAGCAGCGCATTGCTGATGTTCTTGAGCGACGCTTTATAAGCGCTTTTGTAGAACGAGCTACGAATAATGCCCCTGCCGCGCGCCTTGCTCACGTCGAACCGTCGCGCCCATCCTTCAGCTCGCTGCGTCGTGTGGATGAAGCCGATAAAAAGGGACTGTTTGCCCGAGCTCTTGAGAAGAGCAGGCTGCTCAGAGCTTTGTTCGGCGCCAAGCAATAAGCCCGGGTGAAACATTCCCGTATTGAATTGGTTCAGGGCCTGCAAATGCGGGCCCTCTTTTTTTAGTAGAATTTTTCCTCTGAGCCCTTGCGATCTAATAATCCTGGTTGTCTTTAACTATTGTTTTGCTACAATTCCAGCCCAGTGCATTACGCACTGCAGTACGCGTAAAAAAAGGAACTCCTATGGTCAACGCTCTTCTCCAGCGGCTTCAGTTGGTTATGCTGGCACTTTGTATTGTTTCTTCGCCAGTGGCATCTGCTGGAACGGTTCAGTTAACGCCCCCGGGCTCATCCCTCGATCTTTTTTTATATGACGGTTCCGGGCTTAACCTCAGTTTTGCTGAGCCGACGTGGGCGGAAACGGGGCGTGACGTTGCAACTTGGATTGAGCTCGGGACCGCAGTTGCTCGTGCTGCGTTGATTCCTTTGGAAGAGCGTCTGGCAAATGACGCATCCCGCACTGCTGAGCTGAAGAAAGCACTTATCTCTTTGGTTCGTCTGGTAAACCAAACAATGCACATCTTGCGTATGCCGACGGGGGATCACACGCATGACCTCTTGTGGAGCATCGTAGATGCGGAAGAGATGATGCGTCATATCTATCGAGCACTACGCACAGCACCCGGTGCTGCCGAGCCTCTGCAAGGTGAAAAGCCTTGGTGGGAGCCAGCATTGAATCAAACCCCTGCGACTGGAACAAAGCGGGTCTATAGCCACGCATGTTTGGAAGGCGCATTGGGTTTTTTTTCATGCTTTACGTTTCACGACTCTGATGAGTCTCGGGAAGTTCATCAAGATGAGCGTTCTATTGATTTCGGCTGCCGCGCAAGTATTTCCTTCTTGCGTGCCTTGCGTTGCTACAATCATGCAAAAGAGGGGAGTTGGCAACAGAAGGCTTTGGCTGCGCTCTTGGCATCGCATGTCTTGCACATGATCTACAAATTTGGTGGGACAGAATTCGAGTCCGTTGAAGAGGGGCGTTTCAGGGTTGGTCCTCGGCCAGACATGCCTGGATACCAACCATGGCCCCACTCGCGCGAGAATATGGATCATTGGCATGCTATGAATCACTTGGTGGCGCCTCGTCCGCCAGCACCGCATGATCCGTGGGAGCCCCTTCCAGCACCAGCTCATCGTCCGCCGGCTCCTCCTGCACCAGGGGCGCAAAATCAGCCACAACCGGAACTTGTTTTTGGCGTTGATCGAGGTAGGGACGGCCAGGATATCCCGGGTTTGCGTCTTGCTAATATGAATCACCTGACAGTTGAGTGCCCTTGCTGCCAGGCCCTATTCCACGATATAGAAGATGAGCCGGAAAGGCTCATCACTGTTTGGCCATGCGGTCACATGGCTCATAGGAGCTGTGCAGAAAGGTGGTTTGCAGGAAGGGGCTACCAGACGTGTATCACCTGTAGGGTGGCGGCTCCTTGGCATCGATTGATGACCTATGAGGTTGATTTCCCTGCCGTGCGCGCAACACGTGTCCAGGAGTAGTGCTGCTGAGGCGTTTGTGCTTTCAGCAAAGTCCCCTGGCTAAGACCACATTGAGCGCCAGCCTTTTTTGAGCGCTTTGGTTAGGTCTTCTAGAGCTTGGATGTTCAGCAGGCGCAAGCCACGATTGAGCAGTGCGATGCCTAGAATAAAGAAGAATAGACGCAGAATCATGCCGTAGGTGGCGGCAATTAAAATGAAGCCAATCATGGTTGCCAAGAGTCCCTTGATTACAGCAGCGTGCTGATTGCCTCGTTTCATTGCCTCTCCTTTGGAAATAGTGGTTTGCAAGCTTCTATTAGCTGAGGCTAGCATAGGCATGTTGGACTGATCAAGCCTTTCGCGTGCCGGTGCTAGAAAAGTCTGCTTCCATTAGGGACTACGTCGTCAGGAGCGATCAAAACAACTGCCTGGCGCTCATCAGGTAGCCCCAGCGTTAACACTTCCGACATGAAGGGTCCGATTTGGCGAGGCGGAAAATTGACTACGCACAGCACTTGCCGGCCAAGCAGTTTTTCCGGCGTGTAATGCAGGGTTATCTGCGCTGAGCTTTTTTTCTTGCCTAGTTCTGGACCCAAATCGATTAGCAGCTTGTAGGCTGGTTTGCGTGCTTCGGGGAAGGTCTCAGCCGCAACAATGGTACCAACACGGATGTCGACTTTGGCAAAATCTTCAAAGGTAATCATGGCGTTTTCATTCGTAGGCAGGGAATTGTTTGCACAAGGCAGTAACTTGTTCGCGTATGGCTGCCAGCTGCGCTGCATCACTGCGGTTTTTGATAGCGGCGTCGATTAAGTTGACGATCAAAAGTGTTTCTTGTTCCCTCATGCCGCGCGTGGTGATTGCCGGCGTGCCGATGCGCAGGCCGCTGGTGACCGTGGGCGGTAGCGGATCGAATGGGATAGCATTGCGATTAAGTACGATATTGCAGCTTTCAAGCAATTGTTCAATGTCATTGCCATGTAGGGATCCGTGGGGTGTTTCACGTAGGTCGACGAGCATTAAATGGGTGTCGGTGCCGTCTGCGACAAGGCGGTAGCCGCGTTGCTTGAAGGCTGTGGCCATGTGCGCGGCATTAGCAATAATTTGCTTGCTGTAGACAGCAAAGGATGGCTCTAATGCCTCTGCAAAAGCAACGCCTTTAGCTGCAATCGCATGCATCAGGGGGCCTCCCTGGCTACCGGGCATAACGGCCTTATCGATTGCTGCTGCAAGAGCAGCGGTGCAGATGATCATGCCGCCGCGCGGCCCACGCAGTGTTTTGTGGGTGGTGCTGGTGACCACGTCAGCATGAGGTATGGGGCTCGGGATACAGCCCGCAGCAACCAGGCCGGCAAGATGCGCCATGTCCACCATGAAGTAGGCACCAACGCTTTTGGCGATGCCGCTTAGGCGAGGATAATCCATCAGGCGCGGATAGGCGGAGGCACCGGCAATGAGTAATTTTGGTTGATGCTCTTTGGCAAGTGCTTCTATCTCATCATAATCAAGTTGCTGTGTGGTAGAATTGACGCCGTAGTGCACAAAGCGGTAGAGCTTGCCAGAAAAGTTTACTTTGTGACCGTGCGTTAGGTGGCCGCCAGCCGCTAAGTTCATGGCCAGTACGGTGTCGCCGGGGTTGAGTAGCGCCAAAAACACTGCAAAGTTAGCGCTTGCTCCCGCGTGCGGCTGTACATTGATGTGCTGGCAACCAAAAAGCTTTTTACCTAGCGCTTGCGTGTACGTTTCTATGTCGTCTACCACGCCGCAGCCCCCGTAGTAGCGTCTGCCCGGATAGCCCTCGGCATACTTGTTGGTCAGCACACTACCGGTTGCTTGCATAACGGCGGTGCTAGCGTAGTTTTCTGACGCTATCAGGTCAATACACTCATTTTGTCGAATTTTTTCTTGGGCAATAAGGTCAAATATACGATTCATAAACGCTCTCCAGTGCCAATGTATTGACTGATTCGCATGCCAAACGGTAGGCTAAAGCTATCTTTTCAGTGTATAGATTTCACAAGGGACGTTAATGTTTTTCTGGGGGGAGAAGCGATGAAAAACTATGGACTACTGTTGGGCTTGCTGGCAGCGTTGAGTTTGCCACACGTTGCTTTGCTTGCGCGCGGTGGGGATGCTGTTGCTGGGGCCTTGGGGGGCTTGGCTATCGGCACCATGATTGGTACTGCCGCTAGCAATGACGGTCGTGCGAGCCGTGCTGAGGAGCGGGCTGAGCAGGTCCGCATTGATCAAGAGCGCCAACGGGTTGCGCAGCTTGAGCGTGAAATGGATCGGCGCGATTTAGAACGCAAAATGGCAGAAAGCAATGCGCTTCATGGCAATAATTCACTCTTCATTATTTTGGTTTCCATTGTCATTGTGTTGCTGTTTGGCGTAGTTGCCCTGGGCATTTTGGTCATGCGCAAAAAGCCTTAAGGAGCTGCTCATGATGCTAAAAAAACAAATACTGGTTGCCGCACTTTTGCTTGCGGTGGGCAGCCTATCGATGTACGTGCATGCGCGTGGCGGCGGCGATGCGGCTATCGGGGCCTTTGGAGGCTCATTGATGGGCAGCGTTGTGGGGTCTGCTATGACCAACAATAATCGTGGGGGCGGCAGCAGCGACGAGGGTCATGGCACGCACCGACGCGTTGATCGTTTGTCCGACCGCATAGATGATTTGCGTGATCAGATGAGCGCAATCAAAGAATCCTGCGCTAACGATTTGCGCACCTTGAAAAATAGCCTGGATAGTTTACAGGAAGATGTGCACGATCTGGAAAAACGTATCGAGGGATTAGAGGCAAGCGCTGCAAAGGCAAAAAATCCTCAATTGCCTGTAGGGAACGTAGAGAGTAAGCCGGAACCAGCTAGTCCTGTTCAAGCACCAGCAGCACCCTAAAAATAACAGGAGGGCTCCAGAGAGCCCTCCTAGTAATTCTGCTGTGCTTATCTGTCCGGCGATCCTTCACATTCCTCCAGCCCATTATCGGTTTGAGTAAAAACTCTTAGCTGTGCCAGATCCATACCATTTTCTGTTAGGTACTCTTGTAGTGCTTGTACCGCTTCTAAAGCCCTAGAACAGGGATCTTGTGTGTCCAAAAGCATGTAGGTCAGGGCTCCGTAGGTCCACGCCGCAGCAACAAAAATTGCATATTCGTAAGAATGCTCTGCAAGGTGGGCTCGTGTTGTTTCACCATACGGGCGAATTCTTTCCGGCAGGGCATCTACAATGCGCTTGGTAGCTGCGGCTATGCCTTCTTTTATTGAACGAGTTAATCCGGAGCTGCGTCGTCGGCAGCATCTGGCATACGAAGATCCGCTCTCCCATTCACTGTCGCTGTCCGATGCTGCAAGCAGTCCTTGCGAATGGATCGAAAACAACAGCAGGGCTAGGAGTAGCCGCACTTTAATCATTCTTTGTTCCGCGTGAAAGAGGTTAGCTAACAGGAGCGGTTTCGGGCGTTAGATCAATTGCTTCCGTAATCACAGTGGTCAGTGCGCTTGCTTTTGCGACTAGGGCTGCATCAATCTGTGCCGCGCGTTGATACCGATTGACCGAGTACAAGGCAATAAGTGCGATTACTATCGCAACTTCAGCGGTTACCGCTTTTTTGGTGGTTATTATGGCCACGGCTTGATCAACCCATGCACGGTAGGCTGGGCACAGTCCGTTATAAATTTCGGTTAAACGATTTTGAGCGTTTTGCTGGGCCTTGCTCAGGCGGCGAGAGCAGCTTTCGTGGCAATCCCGCGCATGCGTTTTAAGCTGGTCAAACAGATCGTCGACTTGTTGTCGGAACCAGCTTAGTCCGTGTGGAGGTTGTTTGGAGATATCAGTCGGATGGGTTGCTGATGAATCGCTTGTTGGGAGTGCCGGTTGCATTGGTAGTGTTGCAACAAGTGCGGTGACCAGGAAAAATCGCGAGAAAAGCATGTAGACTCCTTAGATGGAAAATTACTGATCGAGTGGCGGATTCTACCGTGTGCTGCGTGAAAAGTCACGTGTTATTGTGTGTAGTAGCGCATGTCTGGTTGTAGAAGAAGTGCGCAAAAAAGAGTGAAATGCGTGTTTTTTCCCTCTTTTGCGTCGCTTTGCTTCATCAGGTAGACTGTTGAGAGTTATACAAGCAAACAATCGTCTTTTACGGAGTTTACTATGGCAGCCTGGTTCTCTTTGTCTTCCCGCCGTTCTTATGTTCTTTTCAGCTGCGTCGTGGCGTTGCTTTTTACTGGATGTCTTCAGTCGGATATTCCTGCCAATCTTGATCCTGAAGCATATCCATTGGTTGTTCTTGGCGGCGGTACGGGTGGCCTAACAGCGGCATTGTACGCAGCGCAGGGAAACATGCCGGTGCTTGTTATTCAGGGGCCTAAGCCCGGTGGCGCGCTTGCGCAATCCAGCAATGTGTGCAATTGGCCAGGGGCTCTTCCGATAGAGGGTATGCAATTTTCAGGGGCGATGTTCACTAGTGCATTCCTTATGCATGCAATCAAGAGTGGAGCTACAGTGACCAGCGAGCAAGTGGTAGCAGTAGATTTGCAGGCTTGGCCGCGGACTATTACTACTGCTTCAGTTGCTAATCCAACCGAACAGCGGACTATTAAGGCGCTTAACGTGATCGTTGCTACGGGCACAGAGCCTAACTACTTGGGGGTGCCTGGTGAGCAAACCTACTGGGGTAAAGGCGTTACTAACTGCGCTGTATGCGATGGTTCGTTGTGCAAAGGAAAAGATGTTCTGGTTGTGGGTGGTGGTGATGCTGCCATAGCAGAAGCTGAGTATTTATCGAGCCTTGCAAAGACGGTCTATATTGCTATTCGCAAAGACGCATTTCGCACGAAGGACCTTCAAGCGCGCGACCGAGTGCTCGCCAAAAATAATGTCCAGGTATTGTATCAGCATCAGGTTCAGGAAATTCTTGGCGATGGTGGCGTTGCTACGACAGCAGTGCTTGTTGATGGCCAAGGTAATCGTCGGGAGTTACCGGTAGGCGGGGTCTTCCTTGCGATTGGTTCTCGTCCAAATACCGCTTTATTTAAAAATCAGCTTGATCTGGATGAGCGTGGTTTTATCAAGCTTGTTGATCATCAAGAGACAGCTATTCCCGGTGTGTATGCAGTAGGCGATGTGTGCGACAGCGAGTTTGTGCAGGCAATTACCGCAGCGGGCGATGGTTGCAAAGCAGCATTGCAAGCGCTTAAGCGCCTCAAAAAACTGGGGTATGTTGCGCCAAAGATTGAATCGCCAGCAAAGGGCCAGCTAGCAGAGGAACAACTTGAGAGCGCGCACGTGGTAGAGATCACGAACAAGGAGCAGCTAGATGAGCTTGTTTTAAACGCTGCAGGGCCCGTCGTAGTTGATGTATTCGCTACCTGGTGTAGCCCGTGCAAACAAATGCTGCCTGTAGTCCATAAGTTGGCGGCATCGTTTGCTGGCAAGGTCTCTTTTGTGAAATATAATATTGATAATGCTCAGAAAGATGGTGATCTTTTCAGCGTTCTCTTGCAAGGCATTGGAGGAAAAAAAGTTACGGCAGTGCCGACTTTCTTGCTCATTCGCGACGGCAAAGAGGTTGAGCGTGTTGAAGGCGGCATGAGCGAAGCATCATTTCAAGGCCTCATTAAAACCAAGTTTGGCATAGCATGAGAGATTTGCTGTATGCCCCCTGGCGCCACAGCTATGTCACGGGAAAAGAATCGGTGCATGACCGTACGGGGCTGAGGGCGGACGGGTGCGTATTTTGCCAGCAGTTTGCCGAATCAGAAGACGGAAAGCACTTCATTTTGCGCCGTTTTTCTAGGTGTGCAGTTATGTTAAACCGGTACCCGTATAATCCTGGCCATGTTATGATTCTGCCTTTTGCTCATAAGCCTGAATTGCACGATCTGGAAGCTGATGTACGCAGCGAAATGATGGAGGTTTTGTCTCTCTCAATGCCTGTCATACAAAAAGCAATCAATTGCCAAGGATTCAACGTGGGGATCAACCTGGGTCTGGCAGGTGGCGGTGGCATTCCATCGCACCTCCATATTCATGTTTTGCCTCGCTGGCAGGGAGACACTAATTTCCTTGAATTAATCAACAATACCAAGGTTATTTCTTCCCAGCTGGAGCAGACCTTTGCTGACTTGCAGCCAGGCTTTGCCGCGCTTGTTCAGCCGTAGAAGTTTGCGGCAGTTGACGAGGGGGGCTATTTACAAGGCTGGATGCTTGATTAGACTAGAGCTAGGTAGCTATTCGGTATGGTGTTCTTTTTCGAAAGGATTCCTGATGAACAAACGTACACTTCTTCTTACCAGCTGCATGCTCTGCCTAGCGCCAGCGGCGCGGCCTTCGTTGTTCGACGAAGTATTCCAAGAGTCCGAGCGGATGATGCGCAGAATGAATCAACACTTTGCCTTGATGGAAAAGGGAGCTCGGGGGCGCCATCAAGATGGGAGCCAGCATCAAGATTATACCTTGCAGCACTACCAACGTGATGGGGTGCATGGGGTGTTAATTGAGTTTAGCCAGCGCTTTGCTAGCCAGGCGCCGGTGGTAAATATAAACACCTCTAAAGATGTCCGTGGCGTTGCGGTCAAGGAGCTTGAGGTGGTTGCCACCGCCCAGCAGAGCAAAGATGCGCCCCAGGGCAATGAGGCGGCGGCAAATACGTACACTTGCTACACGCACTCCTCGGTAACGACCGTGCGCGATGGGGTGGTTACCCAACAGGTGCAAGAGAGCTCCGAAGGCTCGCTCAAAGATGGCGTCTTGTCGATCAAGCACCAATTGCCGCGCGACGTGAATGAGGAGGACTATACAATGTCTTTTAATGATCGGCAGCTGCGGATTGAGTTCAAACTGCGGGAGCCAGAAAGACGCGAAAACAAGCGTGCCCTTAAGTACACGGCTTCAACAAAGGATGCGACCTCTCCGGTCAAAGCCCCAAGTCGATAATAAAAAGAAGAGCCCCCGGAATTTCCGGGGGCTCTTTTGATGTCTTAAAACACACTCTTTTTTTTGGTCTAAGCCGCTTCTTCGTTGGTGAGATGCAGGAAAACCTCTTCAAGGTTTGGCATGTTGAATTTCTGTTTTAGGTTTTCTGCTTGGTCAATGAGCAAAACGCTGCCAGCGTTAAGCATGCACACGCGGTCGGAAAGGATTTCCGCTTCTTCCAAATAGTGCGTGGTGAGGATCACAGTAATCCCTAGCTGCTTAAGCTCCTTGATTTTATCCCATAATTGACGGCGGATGTTTGGATCCAGTGCCACGGTTGGCTCGTCCATGATGACGATCTCTGGCGAATGTACCAAGGCACGAGCAATGAGCAAGCGCTGTTTGTAGCCGCCCGAGAGGGCACGGACGTTGAAAGATGCGTATTTTACCAGCTCAAACTGCTGCAAGAGCGAAGACACGCGCTCGCGCAGGATATCTTCTGGCACGAGGTAGTAACGGCCTGCGAAGAAAAGGTTCTCTTCTACAGTTAACTCATAATCCAAGTTGGGCCGCTGCGGGCAAAAGCCAAGCGCATGACGGTATTGGGCCAAATTTTGGTAGATCGATTGTCCTTTAAAAAGCACGTCACCCGAGGTAGGAGGGTTAAGTGTGACCAAAATTGACGACAACGTCGTTTTACCAGCGCCATTGACACCAAGCAGCGCCATGATTTCTCCCTGGTAAATATCCAGGTTGATGCCGTTGAGCGCGTGCACCGTCTTGGTCTTGCTATGAAAGACTTTGACCAGATCCTTGATTTGCAAAATGACGTTGCGTGGTGAGGTGGCAGTCATGAGTTATTTTTTCTTGGTAAACTGTTTTAGGCGTGATTTGGCGAACTTTTTTGCGGCGCGACGCAGGATGCCGAATTTGCGCAGGTGCGCCGCCATGTCGTCGATCATTTCAGATTCTTTGCGCGTCTTTTGTACGATGTCGTTTTGTGAAAGACGCATCCCTACAAAGTCGGTAGAAGGTTGCGTAACTTTCTCTGGCACTTCAGCAATTGCCAACTTCATGCCAAACGGATCTTTAACCACGAACGTCCTGTGGCCATCAATCATACGCGGTTCACTGACGACTTTGACCCCTTTTTTCTGACAACGCTCGAAATAACGGTCTAGTCCTTTTTTTACTTCCACGTAGAGGCCAGCACAGCGGCTAGCACAGCGCTTGATGAAGCTGAAATCAGCAAGCTCTTCTACCTGAGGGGCCCGGAAAATGATGTGGCACTTGCCTTTGCGAACATGCGCCGCAATCAACAAGTTGCTGTTTTCTGGGCTCACCTGGGCGTCGACAAGGTCAAACGCCATTTTTTCTGTGTAGAACTTTACAGCTTCTTCCACAGAGTCAACCACCACGAGCAGTTCGCTAGACTTTATCATACGTCATCCCTCATCCTTTAAAGATCACTTAAAGGTTGCGTGACTGAGCCTGCTCGCGATGTTGATGTACCGCTAACCTTTTACTTCGCTACTTGCTTGGCAAGTCTGCTAATTTTGCGTGCAGCGGTGTTTGCGTCAAAAAGGCCTTTGCCTTTAGCGCGTGCAATTTTTGACTCAGCAAGTCTCAAGAGCTCTTGAGCTGATGCGCTATCTTGAGATGCTACAGCTTCTAAGAACTTCTTGGTGAGGGTTTTAACCTCTGACTTTCTGGCTTGGTTCACCTGGCGCCGTTTTTCATTTTGCAGCGCGCGCTTCTTCGATGATTTCAGATTTGCCATGCTATTATTCCCTTATAACAAGTCTGGATGGGGTTATACAACTTTTTCAATTTTACCAGCTTTTACGCACTTGGTGCATACAGCGCCGCGATGTACTTCGCGCTGGCCTTTAAGCTTAAAGCGGATAACGTGTACGTTTGGATACAGCCAGCGTTTGGTGCGGTTATTGGCGTTGCTCACCAAGTTACCTACAACCGGCTTTTTATCGCAGATTGTACATATATTTGCCATGTTAAGTCCTTTCACAAATCAACTGTCACCGGTAAGAGTAGTATTGTAACAAAACTGTTTTTTTTTGAAAGGTGACAGCTAAAAAACAGAAACAAAATTCAAATAGAAATAATTAACCTAGTCGGCAACGGGATGGGGGAAAAAGCTATGCGACTCCCGCGGTGGCAACCCCAGCAGTTCGTATACTTCATGCGCCTGCAGCGTCTCCTGCTCAATGAGCTTTTCAGCCAGTAACGTTAGCTTGTCGCGGTTTTCCTCCAGTAACTGTTTGCCTTTTGCGTAGCAAGCGTTGACTAGCCGGGTAACTTCTTCATCAATCAACTGAGCGGTCCGCTCGGAAAATTCGCGGCCCGTCTGAATATCACGTCCCAGGTACGGATGTTCTTGGGTAGTGTTGTAATTGATAGGGCCCATCTCGGACATTCCAAATTGGCTCACCATAGCGCGTGCAATCTTGGTTGCTTGTTCGATGTCGTTGGAGCAGCCAGAAGTTTGCGTGTTAAAAACCAGCTTTTCGGCCAGCATGCCGCCGTAGCAAACCACCATGCGCGCCATGTATTCCTCTTTTACCTTGGAATATTTGTCACGCTCCGGCAAGGACCAGGTCACGCCAAGCGCTCTGCCCCGTGGCACAATGGTTACCTTGTGGAAGGGGTCGGTTTCCGGTTGAAGCAGGTTAAGAAGAGTATGTCCAGCTTCGTGGTAAGCGGTCATGCGCTTTTCCAGCTCCGTGAATACGATGGTTTTGCGTTCTGCGCCAAGCATAATTTTGTCACGTGCCATTTCAAAGAAGTCCATGGTGATGGAGTCTTTATTGTGCTTAGAGGCAAGCAATGCCGCCTCATTAATCAGATTTTCCAGGTCTGCGCCGCTAAAGCCCGCAGTGCCACGTGCAAGCTTGGCTAGATTAACGCTGCCATCGAGTTTAACATTCCGGCTGTGGACGCCCAAAATTTCTTCCCGGCTCTTGAGGTCAGGGAAGGGGACTTCCACCAAACGGTCAAAACGGCCAGGACGCATGAGTGCTTTATCAAGTACGTCGGGCCGGTTAGTTGCGGCGATAACAATCACGGAGCCGTGTTCAGTGGCAAAGCCGTCCATTTCGGCAAGCAATTGGTTAAGCGTTTGTTCGCGCTCGTCATTACCCCCGCCCAACCCGATACCGCGCTGGCGGCCGACGGCGTCGATTTCATCAATGAACACGATGCACGGTGCTTGGCGACGCGCTTGAGCGAACAGGTCGCGCACTCGTGAGGCTCCCACGCCCACAAACACTTCTACAAAATCTGACCCGCTGATGCTGAAAAATGGGCAGCTAGCTTCACCGGCGACCGCTTTGGCCAGTAAGGTCTTACCGTTGCCAGGCGCACCGCTCAGCAGAACCCCACGAGGGATTTTAGCTCCCACGCGCTCGAATTTTTCAGGGCTCTTGAGGAAGTCGATAATATCCTTGAGGTCTTCCTTGGCTTCTTGGTTCCCAGCAACGTCTTTGAACGTAACAGTGATTTGATTGGGAGAAAAGAAGCGCGCTTTGCTCTTGCCGACATTAAAGATTTTGCCGCCGCCGCCCGAATTTTGGTTTTGGCGGAGGTAGAACACAAGCATGCCTATCAGCATCAAGAAGGCTAAGAAGAAGACGTAACCCCCCCATGACTCTTTTTCAACAGGGAAGACATCAATTTCTACATTGTGCTCGCGCAGAGAGTCCCATAGCTTAGTGATGGGTACGACATAGCTCTCAAAGAATTTACCATTCTTCAGCTTGCCTTGAACGTGCTGGCCTTGGATTACAACTGACTCAACCTGGTTATTATCGATGGCATGCAGCAAGGATGAGAAGTTAACCGTCTGCATATTCTTATTGATGCTGTTGTACCAAAAAAGGTATGCGACGCCCAAGCCAAGAACGACCAAAAGGAACCAGAGGGCGTTGGGGCCTCGTCCAGGCAAGTTTCTACGGGTGCTGCGTTTCATTTTTTCACCTGATCTATAAAGATATATAACGTAGTAGATGGTGTTCGCACGCTATCCGCCTATGCGGGCAGCAAAGAACACCGGTAGTCTACTAAAATTTTAGCATTCAGCCTAGTGGGAGCTGGTTTTAGCAGTATAAATTCCTACCTGTCCAGGCTGGATAGCTTTTTTGCTCGGGACTGCTCGTCAGGACCCGCATTACATTGCTTCTTGTATTAAATACGGCGATTTGGCTCGTCCGTTTTTTCACTTTGTTGTCGTAGGTTTGATAGGTAAACGCAACATATTTGCCGCAGGCAGAGATCGTTGGTTCTAATTTGTCGCCGGGTGATTTAGTCAACTGACGCTCGACGGGGTTAGCTTCTTGCAAATTAAGAGCAAAAAGTTGGAAGGCTCCCTTGATGTAGCGGGTATAAACGAGTAGCCCGCTCGCTTCATGGTAGGTTGGCGAAGCGCAGTATCCCGTTCCGCTGGTTAAGCGTTTAACAGTTAGTGTCTGTGCGTCTCTGAGGTAAATTTGGGGGCTGCCCGTTTGAAAGTCTGAGCAAAAAATAAGGTTGCCATTCTCCATCAAGCAAGGAGATACGTTGTTGCCATTGTTATGCGTGAGCTGTTTGAAAACTCGCTTACCTGCTGCCTTGCAGAGGTGCTGGTCGTACAAGTAGATTTCCGAATTGCCTTTGCTGGACAGGCACAAAGCTGCTTTGGCGCCATCATTTGAGAACGATGGCTGCATATTGAGGCCATCGTAAGAGCAGACAACTTTGTGTGCTTTGGTTACCAGATCGGTGTACATTAAGCGGCTATTGACTCTGGTGAACTGGGAGTAGCATAGCCCGGGTGCTTTACTATGCCAGCTTGGCGCTACGTTGATGGTGCGTGCTGTAACCACCGGGCGCTCGAGGCGACAAGCATAGTCGGCGATGCACACTACCTTATAATCGTTTGCTATTTGTTTGCAATACGCCAGCGTGCTAAGCATAGGGCCTGATTCGTTCGTTAGCACGGGCATGAGCTCATTGGCGATCGTGTGTCCCTGCATGACCACATTTTTAGGCAGGCAAGTGTACTCTTTGCTGAAGAATAGTTGATCGTTTGCAGGATCTTTTAGCGTTATGGTTGTGGTAACATTTTTCTTGTCTAGTTTCTTATCTTCAATAACAAGCATGAGCGCATAGCCTTGTTTTGCCAGCGCAGCAGCTTGCTTGGTTGTAGGCATCTTGGCGGTGCGCTTCAGATCAATGGCAAGCTGGTCGCTGAATTCCAAGTCAAAATGCATTGTTTTTGCAATGTCTTCCACCACCTGGTTCGTCCCAACGTGCAACATGATAGTTTTCACTTTGCCAAACTGCTTTGCTTGCGTGTTTATTTCAAACGCAGCAGTTACGGGTGTTTGGATAGTGTTGATAGCAACAGGTTTTTGTTCTTTAGCAAAACACGTGTTGAGTGTAGCAAGAAGAGCTAGATAGGTTGTTATCATAGGTTCCTTTGTAGGCGTAACAAGGTGCACAAGCGGAGCAATGAGCAGCTATTGTAATTGATTACTGACAAAAATCTATTTTGAATTGTTTACCCCAGAGGCTTTCATGGAACTGCAGCTTGCTTGCAACGCGCATGATGCTAAGGTCATAAATGAGTACTGACGAGCGTTTTGCAAAAGTGCACGATGTGACGCTGCCATCTTTGCCAACGACAAAATGCACTGTGCACACCGTGCCGCGTGGCACGCCCAGAGGCGGTCGCCAAACGCGATCAATTTCTTCTTGGACATGGCGCTGAAATTGAGCAAGAAGCGTTGGATCATACACGCCTTCTACACCAAAACCTTCTACACCATCGCCTTCTTCAGTAATGACCTCCTCATGGGCGGCGGTTTCTAGCGATGCTTCTTCAGGCTGAGCAGGTGCTTGCGCTTCAGGATTTGCTGTTTCTGGAGGTGTGCCAGGTTGAACCTCAGCTTCTTCCTGCTGCTCGGGCTCGGGCAATGGCGGTTCTTTTTTTACCGGTCTTTTTTTTTTAGATGGTTTTGTTTTTTTCTTCTGCTCATCCAACTCGGGGATGCTTTTTGCCGCGTTTTTTTTGCCTGTTGTTTTTGCAGCTGGCTTGAGGGGTTTAAGCGCGCCTTTTTTAGAGGCAGTGGCTTTAACCTTCTGCTTGCCTACCTTTTTTGATGGAGCAGTTTTTTTATTCTTCTTAACCGATTTTCCTGCAGCTCCCTTCTTGCTGCCTGGCCGCCCACGGAGCCCCGAACGCTTTGCTTGGTGTTTGACAAAGGGCACCAGCCGTGCCGGACGGTATTGGGTTTTTGCTTCGTAGCGTGAGTGCGCGCCAAAAACAACAAACTCATGGTTTTTCTTGCTGTGCAAAATGCTCAGAGTGCTGCCAATAATGAAAACAACTACGTGAAGGACTAGCGACCATAGTAGGCAGCGTTTGAATGACAGCATGAAGGAGATCCAGTCGAGTTAGTGCGGCTTGGTTGACATAGCGACGTACCTGACACCAGCCATTTTCAACTCATCAACAACCTCAATTACCTCGCCATACGACACCGTTTGATCAGCGCGGACGTACACCGGTGTATCTTCATTATTGATTAAAGCCTTTTGTACGGTGCTTGTTAGATCTTTGTGGCTGATGGGGAAGTTATTAAAGTAGAGGGAGTGGTCTTTGCTGAGGGTTACAACAAACTCCTGTTCTTTGCCGCCCTCACGCGCTTTGCCTTGCGGCAGGTCTATTTTGATCGCATGTTGCACCATGGGGGCTGCAATCATGAAAATAACCAACAGGACACAAAAGGTATCAATCAGGGGCGTGAGAGTAATTTCAGGCATGTGAACTTTGCGACCAGTGCGGCGCTTAAGACGAGGCATGATGCATCCTACTTGCTAAAATGCTGTTTGACGCAATACATAAACTTATCGCCTAGTTCTGCCAGTTGAAACTCGTAGCGCTTGAGTTGGTTTGCAAAATAGTAATAAGCAAGCATCGCAGGAATAGCCACAATCAAGCCGGCAAGTGTAACGATTAATGCTTCCGCCATGCCAGGTGCTACGGTTGCAATGTCGGCAGATTTTTCCTGGCTAATATCGATGAAAGCATGAATTAACCCCCAGATAGTCCCAAAAAGGCCAACCAAGGGCGCCGTGGTTGCGCTTGCGCTGAGTACCGGCAGGTAATTTTCTTCTTCCAGCAAGGCGATGTCAATGTTCTGGTTCACGCTGAGCTCCAAATATTCTACGTCGTCAGCAGCAAGACGCACCGGTGCCGTTATTGTTTCATTTTGGTCGAGCAAAGGGTTGGTTGGTTGCTGCTGTTTATGTACCAGCTGGCGCAGGGTTTGCATGTTATTGTTAAGAAAGCGCCCGCCCATGCTCTCTTTTTGTTCTTTGACCAAGGTTACCAATTCATGGAAGCTCTGCATGCTGCGCATCCGTGCCATCAGCAGATGTAGTTGTTGGTTGTTTCTTTTGAACAAGGTGTATTTGAAGGCAATGATTGCAAGACAGATAATGGATGCGCAAAAGAGTCCGAGCAAAATGAGCAGGGCGATCCAGTCCATTTGACCGACTAATTGCCACGCTGCGCTCTTGAAAAGAGAAAATTCCATGAGCTCCCTTATGATTTGATGAGAAAGTCAATTTAGTTGATCTGAGTATAGAGAAAATGATTAATCAAATAAACAGCCGTTTGGTGGACTGTGTCAAGCGGGGTTTTTACTACTTGGGGGAAGGAGTTTGTGTGCAAACAGCAGTATTGTGGTTGATATTATGTGCGATTGGTGGGTTAAAGCCGGCGCTTGCCAGCGTCAGCGCCCCCACGGGAGCATCGGTGCCCGTTACAGATCAGCAAAGCATAGTAGACGCATCTAGTGACAACGAAGAAATGGCTGATGCGGGTGATGAATCAGATGGTGAAGATGATGCTATCATAGACTTCACCGAATATCCTGATGACGAATCGGCTGCTAGCGCAGGACCAATAACCTCATCCGAGCCGTCACCTGCGGCAACAACCTCCACAACCACGGCTACGCCAGTGGCTATTCAACAAGCTCCCAGCGCTTCAAGTGTTGACAGTTCGCCGTTAAACGCTGCTGCACCCATAATAATATTGCCCCCAGCGCCTTCGGCTGCGCCTCAACCATCTCTTACCCAAGCACCTCCTCTCCAGCCTACTGTCCCAGTGGCAGCTCAGGCAACTCCTGCAACCTCTTCTTCCAGTTCTGTTGTTGCTCCTGTTGCGCGAGGGCTGGCAGCGGTGCAAGCGGCAGATTATTTGATTGGCAAGCCTGCCAAGGAAACACCTGAAGAAAAAGCCGCACGCTTAGAACGCTTCAGGGCTCGGATGCGGAAGGAAATGAGCAGAAAAATGGTGCAGGCTAAGACCAACCGTCAAGGCTTAGTCACCACCGCGACCACTGGTAAAACATTGGCGGTTGCTAAAAAGGTTGTGGCACGTAAGCCAATGGGTGCGTTTCCTGGCCAAGCACCGAAGTAAGCAGAGAGAGAGGTTATAAAGAAGTTATTTGAAACATGCTTTGTATGAGGAGAGTATATGAGCAGAGGAAAGAGTAACATTTTATTTGCTGTGCTTGCCGTGTCGTGTGCGACATTGTTAGCACAAGATGATAAACAGACAGCCATGGAAAAGGTTTTTCAACGGTTGACCGTCGAAACAACAGAAGCTGCGCAGGCTCTGGCAAGAGTTGTCAGTGGGAGCCAGCTTGAAAAACAATCTCGTCAGACCTTTGCAACATGGAGAAAGGAGTGGGCATTTCCTGCCGCCACGCCAGGAAGAGCAATTATTGAATTTACCGTTCGCGACTTGAACGGCTCCTTTGTGCGTGATGTTCACATTTGTTTCAGCCCAGAAATTGAGTTTCCTGGCACAGGCGTAAATCTAGCTGCTACGGGCGCAGTTCCAGGCAAGGTGCCACCTGATGCACCAACCAACTCGCAGTTGGTGTACTTGGTGCTCGGTGGTTGGGGGAATGATGCGTCGGTGGTACGGCAAGGGGTGAGCGTACAAACAGAGCTCCAGAAGTTTAAAGGTGCTGAGCTGCCTTCGGTAAAGGGCAAAGCGGTAGACATCCGCTTAGAGATCGATCAACCGGCCCAAAAGATTGTTGCTTATGCGCGGGGAGAGGGCGCAGCAGCTTCTGCCTACCGGCAAGTTTTTAGCTATGACGGTGGTGGGAAGTTACCGGCAACTCCATGGAAGTATTTTTCGTTTTCTGCTTGGGATAATACTTTGCAGTACACCAATATTCGGGTTACTGCGTATGCTGCGGATGCTGCTATGCCAGCTAATTTTTTCACCGGCGATTGGGATAATAAATTCCGCGAGTGGCCAGAAGGTTGGGTGTTGCCAGAAGCTGGTAAAGGCATTATTACAGCCGATGTGCAAATGAGCGGCAATGTGCATGTTGGTTTTATTCCTAACCGCTACCGGCGCTCTTTTGTGGGGGATGCTATTAAAGTGCTGCCTGATGAATGCATGCGCTTCATTGGTTGGACTGGCGATGACAGGTCTATTTCTCAATTGTTGATAGGCGGCAGCACGTTGCAAAACAAAAACGTCAAATTTAAGCCGTCTGATGCGAATGCAAAAATGACGTTTATTGTTGATAAAGCTTCCAAGCAGTTCATCGTGATGGTCAACAATTGGATCTTCATGCAACAAGAATATCCAGCATGGATTAAGAACATTGCTTATTTTTCAGCAACCTCAGCTGCGCGTACGCCTGTTGCTTTATCAAATGTTTCCATTAACAACTTTGATGTGCTTTCTCCAGCAGAGATGGGCAAGTATTCACTCAGCAGCCCCGTGTGGCAGCTTCCATCAGCCGGTGATGGCACGGTATCGTTCAGCACAATTGGAGCAAATGATATCACCTGTCTGGTTGGTCCGTATGAGATTGTGCTCTATGGTGAGCGCGCAGGCGCAGAAGATCCTTGTGGTCACCGTTCGGTTATTCGCAAAGGCATTCGTGGCAAGCCTTTAATTGATGCGGTTGCCCAAGATCATCCAGCACCAGGAAAGCGCATCGATGTAAGCATCACGATTAACAAGGCCCTCAAGAAAATATCTGTTGCGGTCAATGGCAAGCCCCTCATGCAAGCGACAGATCCAGAATTCGACGCAACAGCGCGTGACTTTACCTTCACGAGCTGGAATACCCCTGTTGCCTATAGCAACATTAGAGCAACAAACCGCGAGGTTGATCCAGAAGAGATTGCTCAACAAAAGGCTGCTGTCGCTCAGCAACAGGCAGAAGCAGAGCGCTTAATAAAAGAAGCTGCAGACAAGAAGCAAAAAGAGCTTGATGCATTGAAAGCTCATGCAGATGCGGTTGTAGATGCTGGCAAGTTTCCTTCTTTTACTTGGAAGGAAGCATGGAAATTACCAGAGCAAGCAGCTGGCGTTGTGCGCTTTCAAGCGTTAGCCTCAAGCGACATTCTCATGGGTGTAAGTGAAGATATCAATACTGGAAAACCAAACTACGAGCTAGTGCTTTTTGGCAATGGTGGCACACGCTGCGAGTTGCGTAATCTTGCTGGTAGTACGGACAAACCCGTGGTGCTGGCTGGTGTGGATAAGGCGCACCCAAGTGTTGATAAAATGATCGATGTGATGGTTTCTTTTAACCGTGCTGCAAAAAGAATCGAAGCATTTGTGAATGGTGAGAAGATTCTTGAATACGTTGATCCTAAATACAACATGAAGAATTGGTACATTGGCTTTTCTGCGTCAACAACACAGGTTATTTACAATCAAGTGACCCTTTCCGCTATTGATGCTCTTGAAAACTTCCCGGTTAATTTCACCTCTGAGGGGGAGTTTAGTTCGCGCGTAACGGTTGGCTTAAGGGATGGCAAAGTAGAGGCCTGGTGCATTGACGAAGAGCAAGATGCCAGTTTGAAGCGGCTTGATATGGCAAGCACTGCTAAAAACCCATGGGTGGCCATGGAAGTTAAAGATGGCAGCGGTGCGACAATAGCTGACATCCAAGATATTTCGGTATCGTCTGATGGTGTTATGTGCCTGCTTGATGGATCTGGCAAAGCATACATGTACAACTGGGGTACTAAATCCTTTGAGAAGATGCAGCATGGAGCTGACAACGACGCTGTTGGTTTAGAATTCATCAGCGTTGGTAATAAAGACGCAATCTATGCGGTTGATGTTGATACCAACACCTTGTATCGCTATGCCAGCACAGGATGGCAAGCAAGCACTGCGATCAAAGCATCCTACGTTTCTGCAGCGCAAGACGGTACCGCAGTGGTAATTATGCCACAGGGCTCAGCCTTCATTCGCAAGGAAGGGAAAGGTGGCTGGCAAGAAATAGGTGGCGAAACAGTGCGCCGTGTTGCTGCGGTGAGCAAGGATGTCGTTTATGCGATAGACCATGCGGGTTGCTTGCTCGAGATGATTAACGGCGGCTGGTCAGCTATCGTAGGGGCTAACGGCAAAGCGGCAGGAATAGCTAGTGAGCTTGCTGCTAATGTTGGCAACATGTTGCTCGTGACCGATAGCGAAATGGACATCTATAGCCGCGGATTGGCAACCTCCTTTGAGGATGCCGACGAAATTGCTAAGGTGGCTGCTGATAAGGCTGCCGCAGACAAAGAGGCTGCGGATAGAGCATCTTCTCAGCAGGTAGCTGCAAGCAAGGACGTGCAGGAAAAGCAAGGCGATGCTAATCAGCAGACAACAACTGCCGATCAGCCAGTGGCAGAGAAGCAATCGGCGGCAGCTACAACCACTGATGAAAAAGCTACATCCAACGAGCCTGCAGCAGCATCAGATAAAGCGGCAGCAACTGCTCAAGCGTCAGCGCAAGCCGCTGTAGCTGGAAGCAAAGATGGTGAAAAGAGTGCAAATAGCACAAAGGGTTCGGCTGCAAAGCAGGCTAAGAAGTCTTCTAAAAAGAAAGCGCATAAAAAGAGCAATCGCTTGGTGGCGCGCAAGCAAGTGCGTGGCAAGTCAACCACCAAACTAGCTTTGGACAAAAAAGCAATTAAGAAAGGCGTTCGCAGCTCTCGTCCTAAAAAAGCGCGCAGTGGTGCACAGCGCACACGTCGTGTTCGTGGCAGAGGAGCAACCTCAGCACAACGCCGCGCTAGCCTGCGCCGACGTGCCGCTGGCAAACAAGCGCGGGGCTTGTCGGAAGGGGTTGCGCGCCACGCGGTTAGCTCCAGAAAAGCTGGAGCCAAGAAGAGCGTCGCAGCAAAGGAAGCAAGCGTAAAAACCGCTGTTACTAAAGCTGCTGTAAATCAAACACCAGCGGACAAGCCTGCGATACCAGCTTCAGCAGCTAGCGCAGTAGGTTCAAGCACCCCAACAACAAGTGCTACTACATAAATAACACGCGCATACATTCTCCTGAGGCCCCAGCAAATACTTGCTGGGGCCTTTATTTTGTAGATGCTTGACCCTGAAACGAGCGCCAGCTCATGGTTAAGAGACAATAAGCGCTCTGATAGGAAGGGGTACAATGCTAGGGTTTCTACGGGTTTTATATGGTTTCATGATTGTAGGCATGGGATATGTACATGCAGCTGTCGTACAGGCACCTGCTGTGCAAGCGGTTGGCTCTCCAGTTTCTTCTACTTCTACCACGCCGGCAGCAAATATCCCTGCCACGGGCACGCCAGTGGTTGCCCAGCCAGCAGTGGCTATGCCTGCATCAGTTGTCCAACCGCAACAATCCGCAACTCCTGCTGCTACCGTTACAACTGTTGTCTCACTTGCTCAGCAAAAGCCAGCAACCGTTCAACCAGTGCCAGCCCTGCCGCCTAGCGCTCCTGTTGTGGTTACCAACGTTAGTCCACAAACCACGTCAGCTCCAGTGAAGAATGCTGTCGCGCCGGTCCTTCCTCAAGCGCCGACAGCGGTAGTTCGGGCAGCTCCTGCGCCTGCACCAGCGCCAGCAGTTGCGGGAGCGCCAACAAGTCCAGAAGTAAAAGCGCTGCTTGCGGCCAGCAATCCATCCACCCCGTTGGTTAGTCCGACTGGGGATAATAAGTTGCAGCAATTTAAAATGTTCTTTGCCGTAATAAACTCCCGCACCGCAAAAGATGATGTAAACAAAGGCATGAAGGCATTTCAGGATTTGGTTCTTGAGCCAGCGTTAACGCTGAGCTCTTTAACAATGGACAATTTGGAAGAGATCAAATCAACGATCAGCATTGCTTCTGCAACGCTGCGTTTGGTCGATCCAAGCACTGCGGGGCGCTTCGATAGTTATGCAACACGGCTTGCCAAGCGCTTGGAAAAACAACAAGCATTTATGAATGACCTTGCTCAGGCACGTAAAATGGGCGACGACCACTTGATAGAGAAGGTCGCCCGCTATGACAGCACGCTTGGGATGGTAAACAGTGATCTTGTTGATGCCATCAAACAATCTTTTATTAGCGATTTAGCAACACTTTTTAACCGTGCAAAGAGCAAGGGCAAGTCGGAGCAAGACGCAATCAAGCAACTGCTGACAAAGGCACAACGGCTTGATGGCTTTTCTACTGGTGAGCGTGCCCAGGTCACTCAGATTTTGAGCGGTGCCGCTGCAGCAGTTGCAACCAGTCTTCCTGCCGCTACTGATGCAAACAACGGACAGGTAGCCGCTGCAGTCGCGGCTAAAATTAAAGAGCTGGCTGGAAGAACATCCATCCTGCAAAAGTGTGCGGTATTGCGTGAGCTCGTAGCTCTTATTGGGGCTGCGGCTTCTCCTGCCGACAAAAATCAAGTGGTGAGCGCAGTTAACGCTATGTATACCACTTATGGTTCATGCAATGGTGCTGAGCTTGCTGAACTCCAGGCTATTTTCAAGCTCATGCTTAGCAATGCTTCATTGCTGATATCGCCCCAACGAGCAGTATTAGGCGATTGGATAAAAGTATTTGAAGCTGCTAAGGCGGTGGCAGAGCCAGCAAGGCCTCTGATTGTGACGGTAAAAGGGATATTGGGAAATATGCGTGCGGTGCCCAAGCGTGGTTTTAAGGCCTTGCTATGCGCCCTGAACTTGCTGCACACCAAATTGCCGCCAGAAGAGCTTGATAAAAATAAGAATTCAAGCCTGATCGCGTTAATTCGGGCAGCTATCCCGGCTGCTTACAACATGCGTTCGATGCGTGATCCATCTATGCTTAGCGATATTCATCGCATCTTTGAACTGGCCAACCAAAATGAAAAAATTAAAGATGCCATCAAGCCAGAGTGGTTAGAAAATACCGTCTTTCTGAGCAAGTTGTCTGCCCTTGCTCACGAACCAAGTGTGTTTGCCCGGATTCAGGCCTACCGTACCCTCGTTAAAGAAATAAAGCCCACGATTGATCGCTTTGAAGTAAGCGTTTTTGTCGATGCGCTTACTACTCTTAACGCAAATCGATATGAGCGTGCGCAATTAGAATTGGAACAATTGATTGGATTGCTTGATGACTGCTTAGCGCCAGTGCTCTCAAAAACTTTCACGCCTCGGGACCTTGCGCTTTTCCAGGGTTGGAAGAAACCGCTGCTCATGCTGGTTGGACTTTTGAATGTTCAGCAACACGATAAACTGAGCACCAAGCTGGCCTTGCTTAAAAATATGTTGCCTGCTCTTGCTGAGCGTGGGGCTGCGCGCGAGCGGGGTGTGTTTATCAATACACTTAATACGCTTTTCATGCGACGGGGTAACTTGACTGCTCAGGAGCTGGGTGACTTCATTGCATTCTTGCAAGAGATTAAAAAGCCGCAAAATGCTTTGCCTGCGGGTGCCTCAAGTCAGGATGCAAATGCTGCTGCTCCTCAAAAAGCCATCAACAAACAACAAGAAGGGATTGTGGAGCAATGGATAAAAGAGCTTAACTACGCAAAAGAAATTACACCGGCCGGGCTTGCCTATGCAGATGCGTTATTGAAAAAAGCGCGTGAGGGGCATGCAGTGCCGCCGTATCGCAAGCTGCTGGATTTATTCGTTGATGCTCAGACAGCAACCCTTGCTCGAGTCAATGGATACGTTGATGGATTGAACAGCTTGATCAAACAACGATCAGGCAAACAAGGCAAGCCGCTTAAAGATTTGTTACAGCGTTTGCAGGGCAAGCGTGTAGGATCCAACTTCCTTCTTTCCGATGATCAGCGCGCTGTGGTTCGCCAGTGGCTTGGAGTGGTGTGAAAAGATCAGGAATATTTTTTAGGCAAGATGCGTTTGCGTAATTCCACGGGATCGGTGATGCCCTCTTCTATTTGTAGCAAGTAGGCTTTTTTAAGAAGTTGGCCCAAGGCTGGGCCGGGGCCAACTTCATCAAGCAAATCTCTGCCTTGTAAGAGTGGCGGCTCTGGCTGGTTGGTGACGGTAGCCTGTTCGCACTGGTCTAAAAATTGTTCGTATAAATCATGGTACGCTGACAATGGCTCATGGCCTGCGCCATTTCTGCCTTGTCGGTCTGCCAAGGCAACTAGTCCAAGCTGGCGCATGCTCACCGCATGGCCCAAGCGTGCAGCAAGTCGTTTATAGGCCTTAGGCTTAGATTGCTCGGCCACTAAAATAAACGGTGCCAGATGGTGGCGCACGAGTAGCTGAACCGCCTTGATCAGCGACTGGTCATTGGTGATGCGTTTGAGCAGGTTCGCGGCTAGCGGCACGCCCGCTTCATCGTGACCATGAGCCCGCAACTCGGGTGTAGTTGTTACTGCTTTGCCCAGGTCGTGGCAGAGCGTTGCTAGGCCAATCAAGAGTGCTTCAGCATCGTTTTGTACTAGGCCTTGCTCCTTGAAGCGTGCTGCGGCGTCTATGGCTTGCATAGAATGTTCAAATACGTTGCCCTCTGGGTGGTAATCTGCCCGTTGAGGGGTGTCGATGAGCGCAGCAAGCTCAGGCATTAACGCTTGTATGCGTCCTATTTTTGCAAGCCAGCGAAATCCAAGTGAGGGATAGCGAGCATGGAGAAATAATTTTTTGATTTCTTCAACGATCCGTTCTAAAGCAATAGGTGCTCCTGTCACTGGATCATGCAAGGCCATATGAGCACACAGTGCATCCAACTCAGGGTCGGGGGTCATTTCAAAACGGCTGACAAATTGCATGACGCGGAAAAAGCGCAGTGGATCATGCACAAAAAATGCGCCATCTACGGCACGTAGTTGCTTGAGGGCGATGTCGTCCAGGCCCCCAAAATGATCGATGATGTTAACAGTGCCAGTGGTTAGCAGATGCTGCAGATCAATAGCCATAGCATTCATAGTCAGGTCACGACGGCGGCAGGCCTCCATAATGCCTAGGTCAGGAACGATAGCAACTTCAGGCTTCCGGCCTGTGCTATCACGCCGAGGCAGTGACCAATCAGCAGTGAACTCTGCTAAGCGTAGGACGCCAAACTGTTTGCCAACAAGCATGACGTGACCAAAGGTGCCTAGTACCTCTTCAGCTCTTTTCAAGCTGACATTATGCAGCTCGATGTCTAAGTCTTTGAGCGGCTGGTTGAGCACCAAATCGCGCACGCACCCGCCCACTAAGTAGGGCGTTGCCCCTGCGGCAATGAGCGCCTGGAGGATCTTTTCAACCGGAGATATGATGGGTAAAAGCTGCTCGCAGTATTTTTTCATAGGAATACGGTATCTCCTCTTGCGATTTTTATCTAGTTTTTTTAAACTACCAAAATCAATTGTGGGGCTATAGCTCAGTTGGTAGAGCGCACGCATGGCATGCGCGAGGTCACCGGTTCGATTCCGGTTAGCTCCACCAGTCTTCGCCCGCAAGGGGCTACGACTGGCACGGCCAGTTTTTCTCCCCTTCCTTCCTTTCCAAATTTCCTTTCCTTTCCAAATCGCGGGTTGCTGCGCTAGCCTCTATGCCAGTGATAGCCACGCCAACGCTCTTTAAGG
>Ga0214923_10002115_pt1 | contig 27020 bp, 50 predicted proteins | sample LL1510_MetaG_FD_177993 | JGI IMG/M metagenome (GOLD analysis project Ga0214923, IMG submission 177993) | Freshwater microbial communities from Lake Lanier, Atlanta, Georgia, United States - LL-1510 | ecosystem: Environmental > Aquatic > Freshwater > Lake | place: USA: Georgia | collected...
ATCCTACTTTCGTAGTTTATTTAATGACCATAGGCGGCCATTTTGTACACTATATAACACGAAGTTATTATGTGTAAATTATTTCAATAATGTAAAGAACTTAATTAATGTGAGCCAAACTTATGTCCTGTTAAGGATACTCCGTTTATACTACTCTCACATTTGAATCAGTAGTGCGATTTAAGTAAAGATACGATAATTATTTCAAACTACCAAATCTTTTTTTATTTATTTTTAAAGATTCTCAATTTTGTTTTCTGGTCAAACCAATCAACTACTTTATTTTTGAATCTTCATAAAGATACGATAATTATTTCAAACTACCAAATCTTTTTTTAACTTACTGAAAATCAATAAGTTATTAAGGTGTCCGGCTTTCTTCCCTACTGGGTAGGTCACTCAATCGGTTTTATTATTTGATGGCTTCAACCTTAACTTTGTAAAGATACGATAATTTTTTCAAACTACCAAATCTTATTTTGTTGCGGAGGATGGGTTCGAACCACCGACCTCTAGGTTATGAGCCTAGCGAGCTACCACTGCTCTACTCCACGATATTTACTTTGTAAAGATACAGATAATTTTTCAATCTACCAAATCTTTTTTTAAAAATGTGGATAACTTTTATAAATGCATCAGAATCAATTAGTTATACATTTAACCTCTATAAGTATATACAAATATACAAAAAAGAATTGATATTGCAAAATATTTTTATTTATTTTTAAAAATATCAATAAATTCGTTATGAGTTATAAAATTCTTGCTTTTTTTAAAATAGTGATGAATCATATTTTGGTACATTTTATCCGATTCCGTATTCATATCGTTATTCCATACTGTATTACATATCGTTTGTTTATCCAAAATACCCAATCCAGTTAGTATTGATGACCACACACCCCACCCAGCAAAACCCGGAGAGCCAGTCCAATCTAATGGAGATGGACATTTATATTTACAAATTTCAATAACTTCTTTAACTTTATTCGTTTTAGGCATTTCGTTTTTTACCCATTTCCAAAATTCACTATCTTCTCTTTTTGTTATATAATGTATTTGAATCAAATTCATATACTCATCTAACATTTCAGCAAAATTTCTATTATACTTATTTACATTTGATTCAAATATAGTTTCATTCAAATCTATACCCAAATATAGTGATGTAAATAATTCTAATTGTACTATTGTAGAGTGTATTGAGGTTGCTTCCAATGGTTCTAAGAAGTTAGATGCTAACCCAAATGCTATAACATTTTTAATCCAAACATTTTCTTGCCTACCCGCATTAAATTCAATAATTCTAATTGGATTTATTTTTCTACCTGTTATTAGTTGTAGTTCCTCCAACGCTTCTTCATCGGTTATAAACTTATCTGAATACACATACCCACATCCGTATCTTTCTTGTGTTGGAATCTGCCACATCCAACCATTTGGCATTGCCCAAGCTAATGTTTCCGGTCTTATCGTTTCATTTTCTTCATAATCATATAAATACGGCATTGCTTTATTGCAAGGTAAATAATCAGAATAACTTTTCCATTTACCACCAACCGAATTTATTAAAGTTTTATTAAATCCGGTACAATCAAACCACATATCCGATAATATGGTATTTCCACTATCCAAAGTTACTGCTATCAAATTACCACTTTCATCTACATCGGTCTCAACAACATCCGCTTCAATATGTTTAACACCGTTTTCTAATGCAACTTCTTTAAAATATTCACCAACTTTATGAGCATCAAAATGGTAACCATATGCGCCAAAATCTTCTAAAGAGCCGGATTGCAATGGTACTTTATTCATATCCCATGCAGTTCCGATTGGAGATGATAAATAAGATTCTCCATGTGCAGATGCTAATAAATAATCAACATCCAAATAACTAAAATTTGAAGTATTTGATGATTGTAATGGTTCTAAAAAATTCTCACCATCACCATTCCAATCTTTGCAATTCAAACCCAACTTTATTGTTGCGTTTGCTCTTTTAAAGAATTCGTTTTGATTTAATCCTTTTAGATTTTTTAATTTTTGCTTTATTCTTGCGGCAAGTGCTCCAGTAGAACCTTCCCCAGCACCTATAATTGGAATCGTTTTGCTTTCTATTACAACTATTTCGTATGGAATATGACCATCTTTTCTTACGTTTTTATTAGCAAGATACATAGCTGATAACCAACCAGCAGTTCCACCACCTACTATAACAATTTTCATAAATTAGTTTTTATTACATACCAGTTATCTTTGCTAAAACTTTAGCTCTAATATCTTCAAAAGTTGCCTCATCACTTTCAGCAAATACAGGTTGACCAGGAAATTGATTGGGTGTATTTACACTTTGTTGCATTTTATCCAACATTACTAAATATCCAGTATCAGTTTGACTATATACCATTGAGTAGTTAGTAAGCATATCACTTTCACTTAAAGTTACTGTGAGAATTGATTTATCTTCTTCGTTAAATCTCAAATATGCGTTTGCGTTTGTAAAATATTTTTTCATAGTTTTTATTTTTTAATTTTAACAATAATCATCCACACCATAGCAATACCAAACTTCACCAGAGTGTAATGTAGAACGATATCCATAATCATATCCTGCCGGCGTACAATTTGGAAGATATATATATCCATACCAAGTACTATATATAGCTACAAATATATAATTATAATAATATCCCCACCCAAACCAATGCCAATATACATAACAATCATCCCAACATCTCATAGGAGCTCCCCAGTTTGCACCAACATTAGTCCAAGGGCCAGTATTACCAAAAAACCAAGCTTCCGATAAATTGGTTGCACCGTATGCATTGTAGAAATAAAATCTCATATTTACATCCACTCCACTTTCTTGCAAATAACAATAAACATATGGATAACTAGCACCATTATCAAATCCATACCAATCACTTAAAGCATATCCACTATAATATGCTCCACCATTTCTATTGCTTATTAAGGGGTTTCTACCAGATGCATCTCTAACTCCACCATAGTACCCATTACGAGCCTCATACATGCCAATTTGGGAATACGGATATCTAAATTCATTATTGATATCGTACATTGATATTTGTCCACTATTGGTTATAGTCATAATTTAAACTATTTTTTATTCATCATTGCTACCAATGATGTAGCTGCTTTATATGCTGGGCTTTTTTTATCGTATTTCAATGCTGAACCAACCTTAATATCTTTTCCAGTTTCAGGATTTTTAACTGTTTTACTAGCTATATCCTTTGGTAAATTTGCTGCTAATTTACTAGTCATTGGTTCTGTTTTTGTAGTTTTGGTTGGGTTATCATTAAATCCAAATGTTCTACCACCTTTCATTTTAGAATATGCTTGTTGAATAATGTTTGGGTGAAATTTACCAACATCATCATGCGAACCATCTCTCCATATTAAATGTGCATTTCCTTTAGTTTCATCTCCACCATATAATATTGAATCCTGGTCATATTTATTTCCAAATGTATGAATATCTTTCATAGAAATGTTTGGAACAAAGAATGTAGTTTCAATACTATCCTTTAATTTTTCATTAGGACAATCTGCGTAATTTACATTTGAATCTTGGCACTCTCTCCAATATCCCTCTACTTTAAAAAATCCCAATTTCTTGCTTCTTATATCAGATTCTAATTGCTTATTAAGCTTTCTATTTTCAGATGGTGTATTAAGGCTTCTAAAAGCAGTAACCATACCCCAAGATTTAACATTCTTATCTGCATTTACATGCTGATATACTCTAGCTAAAGAAGCTTCATCTAATTTGTAAGATTTTCGTCTTTCCATTGTTTATATATTTCATTAGATAAATATACAGAATCGTGGAATTGGATATCTTTTTGTATATCTGCCAATTCAGTTTTCAATTTATCCAACTTAGTTTGTCTTCCCCACTTACCCATATTACCAGATGGCACGAATGTGGTTTCCCAATATTCAAGCTCCTCTTTGAGTTTTTGCTCCCTTACCCTTAAGTTTAATATGTTTTCGTTGTAGTTTTCCATAACATCATAAAGATACGAAAATTATTCGGATTTACCAAATTTATTTAAAGATTTCGTAAAATAGATATAAAGTCCAAAAAACGAGCCCGCTATACAATACAAAACGAAGTTCGCTTTCCATAAACTTCCGGTCAGTAGCATAAGGGAATATTGAACGGCATCGAACCCAAACGGATTGAAGAAAAGAGCCAGCATCAATGCCATATCTTTGTACAACAGAATCCTTGTTTGCTTGTTTTTTAATTTGTTGATTGTTTTTTGTACTATCACCGTCGTCCATGTGTGGTTTGGTTTCGTTAATAGTTGTAACCTTTATATATAAGTATTACTTTGTGATAGTTTTCTTTGGTCTACCTCTTTTTTTCTTTGGAGGTGCGTTTTGTAGTTTAACAATCTCTGCACATTTTTCGTATTCCTCAACCTCAATACAATGTTCTAATAACTTTTGTAGAGTTTCATGAATGTCTTGCTTTGATATTATAAAATCAACATTCATTGGAATATCATTTATACTTTGTGGCCTTCTTACAGTTTTAGGACCTGTAATAATTCTTAATACAATTCTATCTTCCTCTTTAGATGTCATAAATTCAGATACATTCTCATAGATTGCATCCATTATAGTACCTTTGTTTTCTTCAGCCCACTGCTGAATAGGTACTTTTTGTTCCATATGTATTTCTTTAGGCTTCATCTATCTTTGGGAATAAAATGTTTTCCATAAAGTATCTAGCTTCCTTCTCACCTATCAGAGCTTTTAATGCTGAATAGGTTCTTGGGTTGGATGCTTGTACCTGACAATAAGTATTTTGTTTTTCTATTACACCATCAATGTCCTCCGTTTTCTTCTCTCTCCAAAGTAATGAATTAAGATACCAATCGTATTTGTCCACTACCCAGTCACAAAATCGGATAAATTCGGCATCAGATTCGGGTTTAATCATTATAAACCTGTCAGAGAACACAGTAGCCCACTCAGGAATCGGTTTTCTACCCCCAATATCCATTCCTTCATCAAAAGGATAGGTGGCTAGGATGGGGCTTAAATCCATATAGGCGCCGGTAACAATCTTACCAGTACATATTACATCAAAACCAAATATCGGTTCGGGAGACCACTTATGCGGAAACGTAGTGAAGTGTAATACCTCAATCTTACCATCAGCATATCTCTCAACGTGCGCTAAACGAAAATGGTCAGCTTCGTATCGGTGATTTTCCCATCCATAATCATCAGTATGTAGTGGTTGGCAATTAGGCGCCTTCTCCACCATCAACTTCAACTTCGTTGCTAGCTGATTCAGATACTCTTTGTAATTCATCTAATATGCTTATGTTGTAATCTAATGCTTTATTTGCTTCATCTGCCCACTCATCTTTTTGAATTGCTCTAATCGTTCCAGCTATCTCTCTCATATCACCATCAAACTCATACATCTTACCACTACCCGGTGTTTTAGCTTTCATCATCTGCCCACCAAACATAATTGCTAAGTAGTTCAAATATACATGCGGAAGTAATTCTTCTTGAGTAAGTACATTCAAATACTTTCGGTATTCGTTAGTTGATACTAATGGTTTTATTTCAATTGTACCATCTCCTAATAATTCTTTGATATCAGCTAACACAGCCTCTACTCTATTTAGGGATGGGTGTGGTAATGGGTGTTTTTCAATAGCATCAAATATTGCTAATTGTTGTGAAAGATATAATGCATATTCTTCTTTAGATAATTCTCCGTTGAACATTCTTTGATTGAATGTCATTTTCTCTGCCAAGGAGTGCTTCTCAGCTATGGCTTCTTTTAATGGTAACATATTTTATTTATTTATAATTTTAGTTGTACTCAAATCAGGTATCCTATCAAAAAACTTAACCTGTTTTGCGTAAGTATATCCTATAATTGGTTTATATTTATAATCATCGCCTATAACAAACAAATCGGGTTGATAGTTTTTTATAAGTTCATCCAATTCTTCATCCGTATCAAACACCCAAACATCACTAACGCCTAATAATTGTAGTAAGTTGTATTTTCTTTGTTCGGCTGTATGTATGGGTCTTTCATCACCTTTACTTTCCTTAACTCTCCGGTCAGAATCAATTCCTATAATCAATTCACCACCATAAGAACGAGCGTAGTTAATCAATCTAAAATGCCCATAGTGTAAAACATCAAAACATCCGTTAATCCAAACTTTCATAAAATAAAGTTAATAGTGTGCCAGGCAATAGTTGGTATTGCTTTTTTAAGTGAGTTTAGTTAAACACTAAAACTCCCCCTCTGTGTGTACTTTGTCATCATCCCAACCATCTCTACCTGCCATTTTAGTTACATCATCATCTCCGAACAAATCCTCTCCTTTATAATCAGGATGATTTTTGTTCATGTAATCAATTCCACTAACCCATGCCCAGCTTAGTAACGCCGTTGAAGCAACAACAAAAATAATAATTCCCACCATATATTGTTTTTGTTTGTTTACCTCTTTAATCCAATCAATCCCACCATCCTCTCAAATCACTACCATCGTATTTCTCCCAAGTAGTAAATTTCTTTCCTTTGAATATATCCCATAATTCATTCCACTCCTTTTGTTCTATAACTATTGCTCTCTTATATACTTTCCTAGCGTGCTTCTTATCTTCTTCTGTATCGTTATCTATCAATTGGTAATTTCCATCTTCCGTTTTCTCAAATTCAAATTCACTATGATTTATTTCACCAAGTTCTAATTCAGCTCGTTGGATATAATCATCATCTAATTTATGCTTAAGTAACTCCAATGCTCTACGCATCATTATTAATTTTACATTTCGGGTCTCAGCTACTTCCATTCCTTTATCACTCATTCCCCTCTCCATAATACTCAAAGAGCGATACATCATTTCTAAATGGAAACGATAATCCCACCATTGGTGATTATATAACTCCTTTCTAAATCTCCATACATTCTTAAAGAATAGAGGAATATCATATCTTATAGCAGACCATACTTTCCATAGGTTAGTATCATACCATACCAATTTCTCAAGACTTTCAAAGAATGTATCTTTAAATTCTACTTTCATAACTTATTTTTTTTCTTAAAAAGGTCTGATAATTTGTTACCTTCTTTTGTAATCCTGCCATTCTCATCCATCATTGGTGCTCTCCACATTTCAAATGCGATAAACAACCCACTAGCTATCATACAAAGTCCGATAATTTCTGAAGTACTCATATATATTATTTTTTTGTTTTTTCAATTCGTATAGTTATTCCAGCTGCCCCAGTTGATATGAAGTAATTGTTAAATCTATTATCATGTATAAATCCATACTCTTTGAATCTAAATATAATTACTTGCCTAGCTTCAAAAATTGCATAGATTGCGTTATCTGCATAATCTATTGTTGGGAATTTAATAAGTCCCATTTTCCAACTTTCTCTAAATTCCGGCTCTAACTCATCCGGCAAAATATTAATTATCATTTCCAAAGTATTTGAATCAGTATTATCGCCACACTCAATCCTAAACAAACTAATGTTTTTACATTAAGTGGTTCTTTAAATAAATAGTAGCTCATCAAAGTAAATATCACAACTCCAATTCCATATCCTATCAAACGAGATGGCCATATTTCCCCACCAAATGCAATAACAAAATGTTGTACTGATTTTAGGAATAACCAACCCGATGGTATGGATGCCAAAATTACTATGATTGGATATTTTTCATACCAACCATATTTTATACTACCCTGCAATTGATAGAAGGTTAATACTTGCGCTACCAAGCCATAAAGAAATCCTATTAATATATTCATAATGTAAAGATACGAAAAATATCTGATATTACCAAAGATTTGTTGAAGATGTTGGAAATCCGTATGTACCGGCAGGGTTAGCTGGTTTTACTCTGGGTCTAATATCTTGCTTTCTACCTATAAACTCTATGATATTTCTAACAGTAGGGTCATCCAATAATCCTTCAGCTATTGTTTGTATAAAGATAGATGGATTTGATAAATGTACTTTAGTTATTGTTGTAGTTAAATCCATAGGTGGGATTGTAAATTGTCCCGGCGGAAGTACTTTAATTTGTAATTGCATATCATTAGAAAATAAGGTAACTCTAAGAAAAGCCTCACTATCATTATAAGGATATACCCAAGCCGAATATATGTTTCCAGTATCATTATTATCTATACGAGTATCCATTATAACAAAACTAGCTCCCATCACATCAAACTTTTGTGAATTAAGTTTTGTCCAATTTTTTATCTCCATTGGTTTTTTCTTATTCATCTTTTTTTCTTTAGGCACATCATTTAGTACACACGATAGATGGTCAAATCCAACTAAATAATCAACATCTACATCATAAGTAGATTGGCCACAATATGTACAAAAGTACTCTTTCATTGTTAATTATATGTTTCAAATCTATAATCATCTATATCCAATGATTTACCATGTGGTTTTGGTGTTCCCGCTTCATCTAATAATACAAATACAATTTTATCTACCTTGATAATAGTTTTCTTTGTATCTTTATTTCTTACTTCACAAGCTATGGTTATTGATGTTGTACCATATCCTACTAACTCACATCCCATCTCTACTATATCACCTAACTTAGCAGATGATACAAAGTTCACCTCACTCATTGCTTTGGTTACTATATTTTTACTATTCAGCTGACACATACAAAATATTGCAGCTTCTTCATCAATCCATTTTAGAACTTGACCGCCGAATAGTGTTCCCTTTGCGTTTAAATCTTCGTACTTAATTAGTTTTCTTGTCTTAAAATTCATAATTTTTATTTTCTATATCCCAAACTTATCATTGCTTCTTCCATATGCCCATTCATATAATGTTGAATAGCTAAATGAGAATTTGGGTCTCCTATATCCGGCAATCCAATATTATATGGGTCATCTGCCAATGGGTTATATTTGGATTCAAATAATATTCTACTATCATGTGTTAGTGGAACTTGATTTTCCCACATTGCTCTACCTAAAACCCAATCATCAATTTCATAATCAATATCTTCATCTATTCTCATTTTTTGTTGGGCCACTTTCATAGCTGGTTTTGATACCATATAACCACAACCACTTGCTAGGGTTCTTTCTTTACATACAATATATCTAAAGTTATCGTATGGGTTGGTCATAGCTGCTGGGTGAGCACATCCAATATAATGTGGGATGCCATTATTTAGATTTTCTCTTACCATCCAATCAAATCTACTAGCATGTACAAATGAATCGGAATCAATTCTGAAATAATATTCATAATCCGTTTCTTTAAGTATCCAATCAATTGGCATTCTGATTGATTTATCGTATAGGCCTCTTTTGGTATCTTCTGCTTTGAACCAAATCATATCACCATCAATTTTCCATTGGGTTTCTAAATCAGGATTACCAATGGCAACTTTTACATTGTATCCTAATTTTCTTAATTCAGGAATCCAAGTCATCTCACACTCTTTCCAATTTTGGGCCCAAGGTTCTATTGTAGTACCTGTTACCAATATTATCATTTTACTTTTATCAAACATATTAATATCTATTGAATCCTATTCTTTCTCTACCTTTATCCTCACTCTTATATTCAACCTCACTTAAGTTATAAATCTCCGTTAGTGTCATTGGTTTATTCGTTTTATAATCAAAACCCAAATGGTCTATAAGAGCTTGTGAATCTTCTACCGGTAGTGCATCAAACTTATGTTCTGCAATCAATCTACCTTTACGAAGTAGCGCCTCATCAATCTTCTTTTTATCCATATTGAATGTTGCTACAATCTGAATGTTTAAGATGTCACTTAAGATACCATCCGTAATATTAAGTATGTTTGATACACCATTACCACCACCAGTATTTCTATCCGTAATTACTCTCTCCGCATCTTCAATGAATAACACCGAACCTGCGTTTTGAATTAGGAATGGTGTCATTTCAGGCGATGTGATGAAATCTGCTAAGAATGGTGGAATGAATAGGACTCTCTTACTTTTAATCTTAGATGCTAAGTATTTTAAGTAGTGGGTCTTTCCCGTTCCCGGCGTACCATGCAATAGTACTAAGCCTTTACTCTTTGGTTCATTCAACTTATGTATAATCTTTTCGTGAATTGGTTTGAATCCTTTACCATACCCCAACTCAATATCCAACTTCTGCTTTGGTAATTCAAATGAAGTTGTATCATAACCTCTATTTGTTTGTATTACTAATGAGATATTGTTTTCTCTTTCTCTACGAATCTTACATAGTGGAGTTATTTGTGATGTTATATCATTAAACTCTTTAGGTGATGCGTTCCCAACTAACGATATATTAATACTTCTATCTTCTCTATATGATTTAGATACTGTTTTGGCCCACTTAACGGCAATACTATCTATCATTATTAATACGATACCACCCTCACACACTCTCTCATATATCTTATTCTCAAAGTGACCGGATTTCATAAACATTGATTTGTTAAACACCTCAACAAATCCCAATCCGTTTACTACATCCAATGCCTCATCTTGCTTAATCTGAAACTCATCTGATATACGGAAGAAAGCTGATGGATTCCTGCCCGTCTTATTCACTACATACATACCAATTGGAAAATCATCATAATCCGTAGGTTTGTAGGACTGACCGGTTAATACATCAGTTGGTCCTCTCATATCTGCTTGAATTGATTCTCGGATTGCCATTCTTAAATCATGTGGCAAATCTTCCAGCTCGTCAACTACTAACTCATCTAATTCAGATTCAGTTAATTTCTTACCCGGCTTTACATTTATATTTAATGTAGTTCTAATTGTCTTTGGTTCTGCCATTATTTTTTTGTTTTACGATTATATAATTCTGCCTTAATATCAATTATACGATTTTCTATACTTCTTATTTTAAATTTATGAAATAGTTCACCCAACCATGTTTTTGGATGTACTTCACTTTCCTTTTTTAGAGATGCTTCTAATCCCTTCATTAGCTTTTTGAGTGCCATATAACTTAATTTATGTAAAGATACAAAATTTATTTCATTTCACCAAATAAAAAACTCCCTAACTTTTACATATTAGAGAGTTTAAGCATGGCATGCAAGATTTTTTTATTTATGTTCTTCTCTATTAATTTGCTGTATCTCTTTTTTACCCTTTCTACGAATATCTCCGATTATTAAATCCAATATTAAAAGTATATTCCATATGATAGCAAATACTATACTGATACAAAAAATTGGTATCATAATCAATATACAAATTATCTTTATTAATTTATTTATCATCACTTAACCAATCATTTATTTTAATAGCTGAATACATAATACCACTTATAATCCCAGCTATGATTATCAATCCGGATATTAAATAGAGTATTTGTTTTATCATAGAGAGAATGATTCACCACATCCACAAGTTCGGGATGCGTTTGGATTTTCCCATGCGAAACCTTTACCATTTAATCCATCTGAATATGTCAATTGCGTTCCATACAGGTATAGTAAACTCTTTCTATCAATTACTACTTTTAATCCACCATCAGCTTCTACCACTTCATCAGTAGCTTCTATCTTATCATCAAAATCCATTGTGTAAGATAACCCACTACACCCACCACCTTTGATACCAACTCTTAAGTTATGTGTATCAGGCGTTAAACCACCTTCCATCATTAATTGGATTACGTGCTCTAGGGCTTTAGGTTCTAAGGTTACCATAATTATTCAGTTTCGTGTGCCATATAATCATCAAACTCCTTTGCGGCTTTTGGATTAACTTCGTATAGATGTTGTAAACTTAATTCGTATCTTCCGTTTTGTACATTGGCATTAAACAATTCATCGTGAAGTGAATCCATTAGATTTGCCTTTCCGATATCACCACCTGCCATTGCGTGCGAATCAACCATATGTTTAGTTAATTCATCTCTTTCACTTCTTAAACTACTTAATTCCTTTTGTTGTAAGTAACATACTATTAACACTGCTACAGCGCCCGTTCCTACGATTGCTTTCTGATATTTTGCTATCCACTCTTTCATAACTTTGTTTTAATTATTATTAAACTTTTTTTCTATATACACTGCCTTCTTTACTTCCGCTCTACGTTTTACCGATGGCTTAACGAATACTTGCCTATCTCTTAACTCTCTAACAGTTCCTATCTTATTGTGTTTGTTCTTATACACCTTAAGGGCCTGTTCAATAGAGCTGAACTTTGTTACATCAATTATTATCATTAATTATATTTTAATCCAAAGAAGCCATAGTTCTTATGTACCGATTCTTCATCTCCAGCTTTGATAGCCAAATCCTCATCTTCGTATATAGCAGAAACAGGACACTCCGGTACACATGCTCCACAATTTATACAAGTATCAGGATTGATATACATTTGCCCACCGGGAAATGCTGCTCTACCATCTCTTTCAATTTCACCACCTGAACCTTCTACATCAATAGGTCCGTGAATACAATCTACCGGGCATGCACTAGCACACGCAGTATCCATACAATCAACACAACTTTTACCAATTATAAAACTCATAATTTACTTTTTACTTTTTACTTTTTATATATGCGATTCTTCAAATACGATTGGCTCTAAACCATTCTTCACACGGTAATCATTAATAGCCGATTTAATAGCATCTTCTGCCAAAACCGAACAATGGATTTTAACTGGTGGAAGGTTTAACTCCTCAACCAAATCCATATTATCAATCGTCATAGCCTCATCCAAACTCTTTCCTTTCAACCATTCAGTTGCTACCGAAGATGATGCGATTGCCGAACCACATCCGAAGGTTTTGAACTTAGCATCAATTATAATGTTGTTCTCAACCTCAATTTGCAATCTCATCACATCACCACATTCAGGTGCTCCTACCAATCCCGTACCCACATTAGATTTACTTTTATCCAACGTACCTACATTCTTTGGGTTCTCATAATGGTCTAAAACTTTATCACTATATGCCATAATTTATTTATTTTTAGTATGGTTTGTTTCCACCTTTATAATATTCGTATATCCCAATACCAACCGATAGGATGATAGCTTGTATTTTGATTATTAGCAATTTCATACTAATAAGTATCCACTATCAAAATTTTTTACCTACGACTCACCCCAAAGGGATTCGTTCTATTCAAATATATTCACCGCCGCCATCTTTACACCACCTTTACCATTATCAACAAATAGTTGCAATTCACCTGTTTTAGGATTGAACATCTTTTGGTTAAGTAGTTTTCTATCTTGCGGCTGAAGTGATTGAGAAACCAAAGCGTTATTTAGTCTTTCAACCTCTTGCCTTTGTAATTCTTCAAATGTCATTATCTCCAAATTGGTTCAATATGAAGATTCACTTCATATAAGTCTTTGTAACCACTTTCCATTGGCTCAATGTAATTGATTTTCCAATTCATCTTCTCAAAGAAGAATTTTCCACCTAATGAATAACAAGGACCACCCTCAAAATCAAACATATTAATGTCATCATTTTTGTTTGTTGATTTACGGATGAATTGTGATTCACCTAATACTCTTACTTTGTTCAAATTGATTCTCTCAATTGAACGTTCTACACCATAACGGCTTTTTACGATTTCCATAACTATTAGTTATTTGTTTTTGTTTATAATTTCGTTTACTAATTCTTTATCTTCTGCTGAAAGGTTAGCGAACCATTCATTCTCTAAACTTGTCCAGCTTCTGCTTTCCTCCATTATTGGTAGGTTGTTTTCATCCGATGGCATTACACCTAACGGCCCAGCCCAAACATTAATAGATTCTAATTTAATCAAATTTTCCATGTTCTATGTTTAGAATAAATATTCCAATCCTTTGGTATTCGTTCTTTTTAACTGAATATCCATTTCAGATTTGGTAGTTCCTTCTTTAACTTGCTTCTTATACCACATATACAAATCCTCCAAAGTTCCCTTTCCTCTCTGTCTTTCTAACGATTTCTCCCATAAGTCCTTACCGAACTCCTTTTTTAACTCCATTTGTAGTTTCCATAGGGTTATTTGCTCCTCCCGGCCCCCTTCTAGCTCCAATTTAAGGGCTTTTACCCTTCTCATCCTACTAGCCTCCAAAGCCGCTTCTACCCGGTTCTTTTCATCCGTACCACCATAGTTCTTATAGGTTAAGTCATATATCCCTTTAGCCGATTCTCTCATCTCAATAGCCTCATTAAACATATACGAATAATCAAAGTCACCATTACGGATTTTCAACAATAAAGGAGCGTCAGCTTTAAGTGGCTTATTAGGCCTTCCTTTCGTCCACCATCTAAACGGATTATATCCCATTGTTATTAATTTACAAGTTCAATTCGGAATGTACCATCCTCATTAAACCAACCCTTTAATTTATATTGTTTATCACTATCATTAGCCGAAGTTAAGTACCCAGTCATATGTGGTTTTTCACCCATTCCTTTCTCAAGGATTGCATCAAATTTAATAGTAGTAGCTTTTATAGCCTTACCATCACTAAATACATCCGTATCTATTTTAGTATCAAATGAACGCATACCACCCAATCTCATATGTCCGGCAGCTTGTAACTTACCTAAATAGTGTTGGACTTGGTCATTAGTAACTCCTTCTTTCTTAGCCCTAGTCAACATATGTTCACTACGCATCTTTCTTACTTTGGATGCTGAATATGCTTTCCTTTTTGTACCTCTTAATATATTGTCGTTAGAATACATCTTATAGTTGTTGTATTTTGGTCATCACATCAGTTACATCTTCCGGTCTTAAATATCCAATCACATCATCAGTAACAGATGTAGCGTATGTTAAGTTACCATCACTATCCAATACTGCTAACTCATACAATCCATCCTTACCACCATAAGTGTATTCACTTTTAACTACACTAGCACCATATCCATTTTCAAATGTGATACGAGCCTGAACACCCTCAATGTGATTGGGATGTTTTACAAATTCTAAATCTTTAAATTGTTTCATAACTAATTTTATTTATACAAATATACGAAATTATTTCTTATTTACCAAATATTTTTTATCCCTGCCCATTATAATCTTCAATTGAGATTCTTTTAGGAGCGATACCTTATCTTTATTTACTACGGGTTGTTCGGTTGGTAACTTATAGCTCTTTGCTAATTTCTCCATCCAATTGTCTGTTTGCTTACTCATTTTTTATTTTTTATAGTCTATTAAAGGATGCTTTAATTTTTTTATTAATTCTTTTTTTTCTTTCTTACAACAGGTAAAATATAGATACCTATGTTTTCTTTCAATTGGTTTGTATTTAATATTAGGATATACCTTAAGTACATCATCCAATCCACACATACCTATTTTGTTGTTCATTGCTCTTGGTGATAACCATTGTTCATCATCACCAAAACGATATTGATACATCGTTCCGCTATGAGAAACTTCATTACCTTGATATCTCCAATTTGTTGCTCTATATACTAAACCCAAATGATTCTCCATAGGGTCTGCGTATGATATTAATACCTTTATGTTTGGTAAATTATCTTTTATATAATTTATACTTTGAGAAATAGAAAATGATTCAATATTTGAACCATGTCCATCCTCAATCCATAATCTTTTTAACTCATACACTTCATCAAAGTTTAGAGATTCTGATATTGATTTAACACCATGCCTAGCAACAGGAGACCCATATACTATACAACCAACCAATCTATCAGATATCATACTAAAAAACTGATGTTGTGATTTACCCTTTTCATATATGCCTAATATCAACGATGCCCCTGTCCATCTTCCAGCATAGTGCTTATTAACCACCATATCATACACTTCATCTTTTGATGTTGGCTTTATATAGTATTGAGAAACATCACAATATATTTTACCAGCCTCTTTCATTTATTTTTTATTAATAGATAAATCAGTACCATTGGTAGATAATTCATCCATAAATTCTAATAACTTTACCGCTTCTTCTAATCCTTTAAACATATTTTTAATATGCTCTTGCTCTTTATCACTTGAGTTAGCTACTCCATCAATCCATTCACTAACATTATTTAACTCATCTATTATTTTTGTTATTTCCATAAATTTTATTTTAAATTATTCATTTGTATTGCGTGTAAGAATTCTTCTCTTACTAAATTATTTTTCTCTACGAATGCCCCACTAAATTTGTTGGTGGTCATTATTGAATCGGGATGTTGTACTCCCCTCATACCACAACAAAGGTGATGCCCACTAACCGATACTGCCACATCCTCACAATCTAATTTCTCACTTAAGAACTTATGTATTTGAGTTGTTAGGGATTCCTGCATTTGAGGTCTCCTACTGAACCACTCAACTACTCTATTCAATTTACTCAATCCAATTACATTATCTTTGGGTATATAAGCCACAGCTGCATATCCATAGAAAGGTAAGTTATGATGAGCGCACATTGAATTAACTTTGATACCAGTCTGAATAACCACACCATTATAATGCTCCTCATTTGGGAACACAGTGATATCAGGTTCGCTTGTAATACTTCCTCTAATCAAATCATCCAACCAAGCCTTAGCTACTCTCTTTGGGGTATCTATTGTTTGTGGGTCAACCATATAGTCAAACCCCAATGATTCCAAAAATAGTCCATAGTACTTAGCCGCCTCATCCAATCGTTTACTCTTTTCGAACTTATCTATTACTTCGTTTCCGTTTGCTTTTTGTAACATCTTTTATACTTTATAGGGTTAAAAAAATGGGAGGACCGAAGCCCTCCCGTTTGTTTGGAGGCTAACCCCTTAACACTACCAGACAATAGTTTCTGAATCTTCTTCGGTTGGTTCGGTGAATAACTTTTCATCAGCCTTCTCGTCCTTCACATACTTCTGAACTAATTGCTTCACATAAGTTCTCTCACTATCTGCGCCACCATCGTTACTAAAGAATGGGAAAATACCAATCTCAGCTGCTTCAAACAAATTGAATCCATCATACAACAACCCAGCTACCTCAACACTAGCACGAGTTGATACCATTGTACTCAACTTACCATCACCACCTTTACTTACCTCACGAGTGTGATGAGCGATTTCAGCTACTGCTTTCAAATCTTCATCATTCACATTAGGGTACATATATTTCAATAATCCAAATTCTTGCTCATCATTCAACACATCCATTTCAATCGTTGTGAAACGGTCCATAATTGCTCTATCAATAACACGCGTTGACGTGTACTCGCCGCCAATATTTGCAGTCGCAATAAAGGTCACACCTTCGGCCACATTCACAATTGGAGAATCAATAGCCTCATCCAATCTTAAGTACCTTTGGCCCTGGTCCAATACTGTCATTAAGATATTCCAAGCGTCCGGATGTGCTCTACTCAACTCATCCAATAAGATAACAGCGTTTTTAGTACTGATAGCTTTTACGAAAGCAGATTCACTAAAGAATGTACCTTTCTTACTATCAAAGTGTGTGTTACCAATTAAGGTTGCTCTAGCATCCTGCGTAGCACCTAAGTTAAAGTAATAATCAGGTCTATTCAAACCTTTAGTTAATGCTTTAGCTGCCATTGTTTTACCACAACCTGCAGGTCCTGTCATCATAATATTTTTTGCTCTAACTGCTGAACGAATTAAGTACTTCCACTTAAGGTCAGTCATTACGATTGATTCAGGCTTTAATGCTACTGAATCATTGTGGATGAAGTTTTTGATATCTTCATGCGTACCACTTGCTTCGTTATTCACTTCAGCGTTACTCTTTAATGGGGCAACTAAATCTGAATACTCTTTCATATCAACTAAACGATATGAAATTTTTCCACCTTTACCTACTACCTCTCTAAGAGCTTTCTTAGTCTCATAAGCTTTCTTACGAGTACCTGTGTTTATACCATTCGTACCTACAATTGTACCGGCTGTATTTGCCAACTTAAAATGTGTACCAACTTTTACAACTTTGTAAACTTGGTTACTTACTTTGTCCTTTTTAGACTTTACCATAACGGGGTTATTTAGTGTTTATTTAATATTTATTAACTTTACTTCGTAAAGATACGAAATTTATTTTGATTTTCCAAATCTATTTTGCTTACTTAAAAAGATTGTTTATTGAGAATCAATGAGTTACATAAGTGATTGATTTACAACCAGTTATAATCCATTGATTCTCAATCAGTTATGAATTACTCAATACCAGCGGGTTTATTCATAAACAATTTATTCATTGTACGAACTACTTCGTTTACATTTGTTACATTGATATAGTGAGCTGCCTTACCATAACAATCTTTGAATACCTTACCACTACCAGAAGTAGCATCCACATCACCACTATATTCATTTACAAAGTAACTCATTACTTTGATACCCATAGCCTCAATCTTATCTACCATCTTTTTAGTATGCTTACTAGCGTAGTAACCCTGGTAGTTATAACCCTTACCATGAAAGTAAGGTTCACCATCTGATATGTTTAAGAAGTAACTCTCAACATCAGTAGTACTACCCACCATTTGTTTCATCACACCTTCAAATGCTAAACCTTCCGGCGTTGTACCACCTGGTCTTAAATATTGGAACAAAGTTTTCACTTTGATAAACTTATCAACTCTACTATCATAAGCTATTACTATATAAGGTAACTCACCTGATGTAGTACGGAAACTAATTTGAATTTCTAAATTAGGAATCATACTAACTGCCTTAGCCAATGCTACAACGTTAGTCATAGTCTTTCTCCATTTCGTACCACTCATAGAACCAGAGGCATCTACTGAAATATGTAAGTTAGCCTTCTTATATGCATCAATCTCTTTTGTATAGAACACATGCTCATTACCAAAACCTAAAGATGAAATCATTCTCTTATCCATTCTACCAACTAATTGGCGATTGAAGATTGTTTCCCTACTCTCACTACGAACCTGCAACTTCTTACCTAATACCATACCAATACGAATACCTTCCGCAACTTCACTAGCACATTGTACAGAGTTTTGATGCTCACCATCCTTAGCGTTATATCTCAAATCAGCCAATGGAAAATCAGCACTCTCTAATAAAGATTGATTCATCTTCTTAACTACGATACATTCAATACCTTTAGTTATCACCACACCATTTGCCAACTCCTGTCCTACTGTCTTTAATTCGGTACCTGATTGGTCAATAGTATCTAATGATTTGTTTTCACTACTACTTACACTACCTTTCTTAACCTCACCTCTTAAGAATTCTTTTTGCTTTTCAATTTTCTTCTTAAGTATTTCCATTTGTCTTTGTGATAACTTTCCAGCTGCTGGTTTACCATTACCCTTACCACCCAATACAACTTTAATCTTACCCATCACACCCTTACCTTCTTCGGCAGTTCCATTATCACCAGCCTCATCAAAATCTTCACCATCATCACCCATACCTTCACTACCACTATCACCCATCTCTACTTCAATATCATCTTCACCAGCTTCTTCCTCACCTTCACCTGCTTGCTGAGCTTGTCCTTGTCCGTTACCATTACCTTTTTGTTTCTTACCATTAGCTTTGTTTTCAGCTTTTTGTGCTTCGGCATCTATGTTGTTAAGAATAACCTCAAAGATATCACAAGCAACTACTAAGGCATCAGCCGTAGTTTTTAAACGGTTGATATCTGATAACTTAGCTATCTTTGTAATCTCATTCAATCCCTTAAGTGCGTTTGCCTTACTGAATTTAGAATGTAAGTTAATCAAACGGAACATATAAGCATCCATTGTTTCGGTTTTGAGTTCATCGGATTGCATTCCTTTATCAATAGCAGGGTCATTAAAGTACTTATCATACATTGAACGATAGTAATCTCTATAACCAGGTGCTGCATCAAATATGAATTGGTCAATACGTCTATCCTCTACCCAATTAAGAATATCCTTAACCGTATAGATAACATCATCAACACCTTTCTTATTGGCGGTTTCCTGCCACTCTTTTAACTTAGCCGGTCCAACTACCTTTTCGATAGATTTATACATATCGGCCAATAACTTAAAATTGGATAATTTAATGTGTGAACCTTCGTGTAATGCTAAACCCACTGCCGGGTCAAACTCATTCGGTTCTGCTACTTTAGATGAAATTACTACCGTAGTACCATCGGTATATGAATTACCTTTAGTGTTAAACTTAACTGGAATGTTCTTACCAGTTACGATACTTACGAAATTGGCGATTGCTCTACGATGAGCTGCCATCTTATACAAGTTCTTAGACTTGGTTTGTGTGTTAGTAGTAAATGAATTAGAATAACCTGTGTCATCCCAATCACTCATCCACCAAGACGAACTACCATACTTACTATAACTTGTAGTTTTTGATTGTTTTGAATTACCTTTAGTTAGATAATCCTTTGTGCCTGTTTTGAAATCTTCGTACCAACTCATATAAAGGGGTTTTTGTGAATTAATTATATGTAAATATACAACTAATACCTGATACCACCAAACATTTTAGGTACTTTTTTTAAAGATTCTTATAACCTATTGATAATCAACTAGTTATATATTATATATTTTTAATGTACCTAATCTACATCATTATCATCCCATCCATCAAGAGGAAATGTAGATTGTATTTCTTCGTATAAAAAAGTAAGCTCTTTTCTTGCCTCATCAACTCTTTTAAAATCTTCAAATGCGATAGCATCTTCTAATAATTCTAATATATCTTTGATTTTATTTTCTACATTCATAGTTATTATATTTTTATTAAATATAACATTAATGAATTAAACGATAAAATCGTTTTTTATTTCTCTTTTGAAATTATAATTTGGGTCTGGAATAAAATCTATCCAATCACTTTTAACTGTATATTCTTTTGGATTTGTTATAAAATAATTATACAAATCATTTGGAGTACCTTTCCATATTCTAGTTATTGTCATATATGTTGGAATATATCTAATATCAATTTTAATTTTACTGAAATGTACTGCTAAAAAATGTTCGGGTGGAAATGCATAATGCCCTGATTTAAGATATTCCATCATTTGTAAAAATATAAACGAATAGTAATCCATTATTTTTGGTGGACCATATGCAAAACAATCATTTAATCCATCGGAATTTTTGAACGATTGTACCATCATAGCTCCTATTGGAACATTTAACATATCATTTTTAGTAATATCTAAATTTTCATCAAATCTAGTATCCGTTCTAGCTCGTATAACTAAATCATATTCTATACCTAATTGTTTGGACAACATATTACATTTCCAAACTTTATAATACATTGGTAATTGCCCAAATAATTTTGATGCTTGTTGTAAAACCCCGACCAATATTCTTGAGGGCTCTACATTTAACGATGCTAAGTCCTGTGTAGTTTCTTTAAATATTTTATAATTCTCAATTTCATATTTTTTAGGTGTATATATTGTTAAGAAATTATTTAAAGTATCTCCCAATTCTTCATTCTCAATATCCCAAAATGAAGCATATACATCCATTTTATATTTTTCTATAAGTCCTGTCCAAAATTCTTTAGTTTCATTTAGGTCTCTTATATTTCCAGAAAAGCAAAGTGCTATTTTCATTATTTATAATATTGTATATGGTCTGAACAAATTCCTTTACATAGTAATACATTATCATTATCTAATTCAGGCATACAAGCTATACTTCCCTTAATTGGTTGTTTGCCTGGATATGCCCAAACATAATTTTTAGATGTAAGAGTCACAGTATCAGTTTCATGCCAAAAGTAATGAATTGCATATTTTTTCATTTCAAATAATGCATCTAAGTTTTTAGCGTGACACCATAACTTCTCATTCATTAAAAATTTGTAATCAGTTTCGTATTGCGGTCCATCATGTCCTAACATAAATTTGCCATTAACAAACCAAACATCAACTTCAACATCATAACCTAAGCGTAATGCATCTTCAATGTATTCAGGTTTATTTTCCCAATCTTCAAATCTACCATTAATATTTCCTCTGTGAGATATTAGTATCATTTTGTCCAACCTATTTTTTCACCAGCTTTCTTTCTACGCTCGTATTCTTCTTCTGAACCCGGAAATCTCCAAGCCCAAATTACCCAAAATGCCATAAAACAAAAGATGCCAATTAAAGCACCTACTTTATGTAATGTGAATAATAGAAATGTATAGCTTAATGCCATAGTGATTACCATTATCCATTTAACTTTTGTTGGATAAATACTTTTTTCCTCCCAACGAATTAGATAAGGTGAGAATTTAGGATGAGTGTGCAACCAATGATTTAACTTTGGTGAACTCTTAGCGAATGCCCATGCTGCTAATATAACAAATGTTGTCATAGGTACGCCCGGCACAATAGCTCCGATGTATGCGCAACCTACGAACAATAGTCCGAGTAATCTCCATAACCAAATTTTCATAACTTTTCTTTTTAATTACTTCCCCTGTCCTTTGTACCTTTTAGGTGCTTGTGATTTAGGGCCGTATGATTTCTTACCAGCAATTTTACCAGTCTTTCTTTTACCGAAAGATACTTTGTTAGCTGAACCTACTGACTTTGCCATTTGTTGTTACATTTTTTTGTAAAGTGTAACGTAACCTATTGACGTATATTTCTATACTATTTTGTTTTCTTAGCTGCCGGCTTCTTTGTAGCTTTCTTTTCTACTACAACAGTCTTTGCAACTTTAGTAACTTTTTCAGCAACTGCTTTTACTTTTTTAGCAACTTCTTTTACTTCAGCAACCTTTTCTTCAATTGCATCAGGAATGTTGTTGTTGTTTGCATCAGCGATTGTGCCTTTTTTCATAGCGATAAATGTAGCAACGGCACCGATTGCGATAACCAATACTACGATAGCGAATGTACTCATAATTGTTTGTTTTTTGTGTTATTTATATAAGTATTATGTTTTTTTATTAAACATAATGATTTTTTAGTCCTCTCCATATAGGGAGTATTTGGTAATTGGCTTCTCAACCTGAACCTCTTGTGTGTGGATAACCTCTACTGTACCGTTTCTAGCAGACAGGAAGAATTCGGTTTGTCCTGTGTTCTGGAAGTGATATTCCAATGCATCAGTCAAACTATCCAAAGTAACTGATGGAGAACCAACAGGTGACCATCTATCACCCGGTGGAACTCTTTTCATAACTACTTCTTTAATTTCTTGAATTTTCGTTTCAATTCCCATTATTTTTTCTTACTTTCTATTACTTGGATGATTTTACTCTCTCTAGCTGCAGATACTTCATAATCAACAGTAATACCTGCTGATTCAAATTCGCCTACTACTTTAGCTTCTGCTTCAGTAACACTCATAGCATCTACTAAATAAGATTCTTTTACTTTTTTAATTTTTGTACCACCTTTACCACCATCTACTTCGTGATGAACGGTTACCGTAACTTCAAAATACTTTGCCATAATTTATAATTTTTAAATTGTTTATACAAATATACGATAATTTTCCCAAACTACCAAATTAATACTCATATTCTTTTTTAGGGCCTGTCAGATTTCCATTTATTAGATATGAACAATTAAAACACAACATTCTAAGGTTATCATATAGGAAATTCTTTCTATTACCATCTGCAAAATCTAAAACTAATGGAACTCTATGGTCAGTAACCCGTCTTTCACAAAATCCACAGTTGTTGCACTTTTCTTCCATATAGGAATTAAGTAATAATCTCTTTTTTAATTTCCATATTGGATAATTTGGATGCTTACCAGCCAATATCTCATCCAAAGAATGAAACCCACCTGATGTAGAATTACCCCTACGAATACCAATACCATGAGGATTCTTTAAATCTTCAAAAATCTTATATTCTCTTGCGTACTTTTTATATGTGTTATACGATACACCTAATAATCTTGCTGCTTCGGCCGCTGAACGGGCCTTTGTTTGTATTCCCTTTATTTCACTTTCTAATAAAGGCCTCGCACCCAATCCTCTTTTTGTTCTTCGTTGAGGTGCTAATGATAAATCTTTTGTAGGGTCAAAGTTAGGAAACCCTTTCACTTCTTCTTGTTCTTCCATATAACTAAATTGATATACTATTGTGTATTTCTACATATAAGTATATCAAATTTATTTTTTTATAATTTATCAGTTTCCTTTAAATAGTGTATTAATCTATTAAATGATTGTGTTGGATTATCTGATGTTGTATCTAACTCAAAGAAGTTTTCCGTTGGTGGCTCGTACCCATCTATCTTTGGTAAATCTTTATTTTTTTTACGATTATTATGAACATATATTTCTATTATATTATCATTTATCAAAGCTTTAAATTCTTCTCTATGTTCTTTACTTATGTCTGTTATTGCAACTACTACATCGCAATTATTTTTCAATAAAAAGCTTGAAATAATTTGAGCTTCTCCTAATTGAGAATGGTGTGGTAAATCTATAAGAAAAACATCTTTTCTCCAATTGCGTTTTTCAGTTTGTAAAAAATCTTTTAGTTTAGTACCTAAAACTGTCTTACCTGTACCAGATTGTCCTGTGAACCAATATATCATAACTTTTAGTTTTTTATAAGTATCTTTTTTTTAATTATTCAAACAGTGCTGATGCACATCCTCTACATATAGTATCATATGATTGTTGTACTTTTTGTTGATGTTCTTCTTTACCCCAAAAATCTTTTAATTCTTGCGTTTTAAAATCACCAAACTGAACTTCCATATCATAATCATTACAACATAAGAATACTTTACCTGCTGCATTTACGTGTACCCAACCAACCGGCCTTCCACCAACTTCTCTACCATTACCACACCCAATTACTTTTTTAGTTTCATCTCCTTTTTGTAAGTTTCGTTTTATTGCTTCTTTATTAGTCATTATATGGTCTAATAATCCAGCTCTATCAATTAAGGATGGTACATCAAATACTTGTAAGCCGGGAAACAATTCTCTTGCTTTATTTGTTTGAGTTGCCAATTCACCTGTTATTGGGTCTAAATCCATATCAATTGGGAATTCGGGTCCTTTATCCAACCAACCGCCTTTATCACTAAATGAATTATGATTAGAACCATTTACTTGAATTGAAAATGATTTATTCCTTACCATAGTTGGGAGTTGTGTTATTGCATAATTTACATTAGATATTAACTTGTCAAATTGTTTTATATTAATACCACTTCTCTTACTCCAAGTTTCCGCATCAAAGGCTGGTATATTTAAACAAATACCATTTACAACATGTCTATACTTTGTAATTAAATCAACTTTATCAGATGTTAAAGGTACTCCGTTTGAAAGTACCATAAAACACAATCTATATTTTTCACATATTTTTAATAATTCTTCAAAATGTGGATATAAAAGAATTTCATTATAGTGCGCAGTATAAAATCCTCCAAAATTTTTATGAACTAATCCATCAGGCTTTTCTCTTTCATCAATTAGATTTTTAATTATTTTTTCTAATAATTCAGGACTCATAATTTCTCTACCTTCTATTGGATTACCTTTATATTTTACTGGACAAAACCAACATCTTGCATTACATACACCATATGGGTCTAATTGCATTTGATGTATTTTATATTTTTCAAATTGTTCTTTTACTGTCATATTAATATTGATTTTTTTGCTGTGTTTTGTATTAGTTTCCAATATTCATATGAAGTTGTTCCTTCTTTAATATTTAAATTTTGATTATATGGAAGTTTATTCATATAGTCTGCTTTGTAAAATAATCCACTTGTTGAATTTACAGCGCCAGCATTATGAAATATATTACAACTATTCCATAGGTTTTCAGGAGATGTTGCCCAACTAAATTCTAAATTAGGATGGCATATAGTTTTATATCCTAACTTCCAAGCATTCCATAATACAGCCCACATATCAGCACACCATATTTGAATTTCGTGATACGTTGGGTCATCTAATTTTTTAATCCTATTTAATTCTGTAATATTAACAAACAATTTCTCACATTCCACTTCTACCATCTGCCAAAATCCAAAATCAATTCCTTTCATTATATATTGTGCACCAATTCCATTTAATTCATTTTCTTCAACAATCTTTTCATCAATATCCATTATAGCACACATAGTGTTTAGGATATCATCTCCTTTTGATTTTATATAGGAATGAGAAATATACCAACGGCAATCAGAACCATACCAATTATCATCGTTAATCATTTCATAAGTTATCCATTCTGAAATTGGTTTTGTAAAAGCAATATCACAATCATGATAAAAAATAGTATCATTATGTATCTCCGGTCTAGCTCTCCAATGCTGTCTTAATATATTTGGACGTATTGAAGATGTGTATCCTTTATTTCTTCTGGTATCATTATAAAAGAAAAATCTAACGTAATTATATGTTTCTGCTAATTTGAGCCATTGTTCCGGAATTACTCCATTTTCCGCATAACAGACTATATCCATATTATTTGGATTAACTCCCATTTCAATAAAATTATGTATCATTACTTCAACCTGCCAAGTGTAATATGGAATTGCGGGTTGGGCACATACGAAACGTAAATTCTTCATAACCTTTATTTGTATATAATTATTTTATTTTATAATTTTTAACATTGATTAGCGTTATACGAGAAGCTACCACCAGTTATTTTCCAACAAACACCGGTATCAAATTCTAAATGATATCTTGTACTTAATGGGTTTCCAGAAGAATCCCTAGCTATTGCCGTACAAGTATTAAATGCACCGCCACCAATTCCACCAAATTGATTTGCATTAGCTATAAATGCCGCATAATCGGAAGAATCAAAGTATATTCTAGAAGTTCCAGATGTAGCACATCCTCCACTAGCAGCACAAGGTGTACTTACATCAACCAAAGTGTATGCTGGAGCTGCAGTTGTAGTTGTTGTTGGTGCAGCCGTAGTTGTTGTAGTTGTTGTAGTTGTTGTAGTTGTTGTAGTTGTTGTAGTTGTTGTAGTTGTTGGTGCTGCCGTAGTTGTTGTAGTTGTTGGTGCTGCCG
>Ga0214923_10002116_pt1 | contig 27012 bp, 24 predicted proteins | sample LL1510_MetaG_FD_177993 | JGI IMG/M metagenome (GOLD analysis project Ga0214923, IMG submission 177993) | Freshwater microbial communities from Lake Lanier, Atlanta, Georgia, United States - LL-1510 | ecosystem: Environmental > Aquatic > Freshwater > Lake | place: USA: Georgia | collected...
ATACTGGTCTGGATTCTGATGGATTGGTTGTTTATTTTGGAGCATCTGGAGAAAATGAAGTGGCAGCTGATACATATGGTCAAAGACATCTACTACAATTTGGCGGTACAATGATGAATTCGTTTATGGATGCGTTTACTAAAGATATTACTATTAAAAATTTATTTTGGGGAATTTGTGACTCTATTAAAAAATGGAATTATAGACAGAATCCGCAACTATATAGCAGTCGGCCTATTAATATTGAACAGTGTTTTTTATCCTTATAAATAATTTCTAAGTATTTAGTACATGGAAGGTGGATTCAAAAAAACACTTCTGGTCGGTATTAATTACTTTGACGACCCTTGGAAAAAATTGGTGGGCTGTATTAACGATGTGAATAAAATAGATGCCAAATTTAAGCAATTATATAATGGTGCGGTTAATCATAAAATATTAACGGATGAATCTAGAGATGCTTCTAATTTTCCATCACGCAAAAATATTCTTGAGGGATTTCAATGGCTAATTAGTGATTTACAAAGGGGCGACAGTGTGTGTTTTTATTATTGCGGTCACGGAGATCTTTCCTATAGTCCAAGCAGTAATGATTTTCATTTGCTTACACCATCTGAAAAAATCACCCATTACGAATTACGACAATATTTGGTGGATAAAATTCCTGTTGGTTGTAAATGTTTTGTATTGTTGGATTGTTGTCATAGTGGGAATTCGTTAGATTTGCGGTATGGGTATGATGTATCAGGTTGTATGACAGTCAATGAAAAATATTCTGAACCGGACGGCACAGTAGTATTTTTTGGTGCTTGTCGCCACAGCGAAATTACTCAAGATCTGTATGGTAATAAATATCTGAAGATGAGAGGTGGCACTATAACAAACGCACTCCTAGATATTTTAGATAAATACGGTAAAGAAGTCAAACTCAAAACTGTATTTCAAGAAATTCTCAGTTATTTGAAAAAATGGGAGTATTTACAGAATCCAGAAATATATTCTAGCAAACCAATTGATTATGATGAAATATTGCTATTATTATAGAGGATGCGAAAGACCCTTCGGCTAAAAAAGGGAAATAGAAAACACAAAGGAGGGGCTTTATGTTTAGGGGAAGGTGATATTTATACTTTGGGTGAAAAGATTGGTGAAGATTATGAATTTGATAACGTGTTGTTTTCTTTTTTTAGGGATGGAGGTGTAAATATTACAAAAATGGTTTGTGTTAGTAATAATCCGGTTGCTATTGGAAAAGCATACGCCGATATGTATAAAGTTATTAAATTAGCATACGCTTCAGGGCGACCAAAGGTACTGTTTTCTAAAATCTGTAACGACGAAAATATGAAGCCTGTTGCCTATCTTGTTTATGAAAATAAAAATAGTGTTGTTGGCGGGGCGCTGTGTACTAGCGAAAATAATTGGACACCCGGCAAACAAATAGGACAGATGGAGCAGATTGGAGAATCTGAAGACCCCTTACACATAGCCAAGAACGATGAGAATTTTATTATCAAGAAATTAACTGGCGGTGGCGACAGAAATATTGAAAATAGTGGTGATATTGCTAAACTGTTCACTGATATTTATACGGAGATTAAATTGACAATTAGAGCTGGAACAATTGGTGTAGGTCCCAAAATTGTATTTTCGCAAATATGTAACGATTCCGAATTATTGCCTGTTGGCTACTTGGTTATGGAGCGCATTTATGGACCATATGTTCGTGAAAAGGAGATTAGTGAACACAAAGATGAGATTAAGGCAAAGATTGATACTTTATATGAAAATAGAATTAATCATCAAGATATGCATAATCGGAATGTAATGTTTGGTACAACCGTTTCTCAGACTGAACCACGCATTTGGATTATTGATTATGGAACTGGGTCACAAACACCTAAAGTTTTACCCGTAAAAGATCGTGATTATGTTGTTTCTATTATTTCAGACACAAATCCAAATGATAAAATGAAGCCTGTAAGCGTTTTTTAATAGTATTTATTAACTTGTGCGTGTTTTTAATCTTTTAAAAACATGGACATTTTAATATGAGTCTCCCGATTTCAATATTTGATTCGGGCAGATTGCCCATAGCGGCCCCAGAAGTAAATATTAATGCTCCTGGTGTTCCTGGCACGGTTGGCAATGGTATAGGCTTTAGTTCTTTTATAATACCTCCCGATTATAGTCCCGTTTTAAATCCCAATGGAATAACTCTTAGCGTGTCATATGTTACAAACGTACGGTTAGTTACTGGAACAACCGGTGAATATAAGGTTCTTGTTTGTAGCGATCCAGGTGGAAATGTGACTGTTATTAATTTGGCTATTCCTAATTCCGGTACAACTGGAAATCCCTATCCGTTGAATAACACTTTTACATTTCCTAACACGACAGCATTTGTTCCAAATGCCACATACTATGTTGGATTTTATGGAACACAGCCTAGTACATTTATTAACGCAGGTGCTTCTATTGCCGTGTCATTTAATTATGTTCCTGCGCCATTGTTTGATTCAGGTAAATTATACACTACTGTCCCCTATGTAGGAAGTACTAGAGTAGGTAAAGCATTTGCCTCTTTTACTGTTCCTTCTAATTTTAATGCGTCGGCAAACACACTTAGCAACATGACAGTTTTTCTACAATTCTACGCAAATGTTAAATTAATGGGTGAAGGTAACGGCGAATATCATATACTTGTGAGCAGTTCGTCTTCAGGAACTGGCGACATTATAGATTATAAATTGTACAATCCAAATAACAATCAAGGAGCGTCAAGCAATGATTTTTTTTATCCTCTAGGACCGGCAACAGAAACACTTACACAGAATCTTAATATTCGTTTAAATAACTTATCAGGAGTATTTCAACCCAATACTACATATTATGTGGGAATATATGGTACAGTTAATAATAATTATATTGACCCTGGTGCCTATGTAGGGGTGAAATTCTATTATAATCCCACTTCTGGTGCCTATTTGGGTCCATATAGTAGCAGTCTTTCCTATAGTGAGAGCAGTATTGTTTTTTATAATGGTTCATTTTATGGATGTATTAGTCCGTCTATTAATGTTGCGCCATCTAGTACTTTTAACTGGACACTAATTGGAGTCCCCAAATATCGTGGATTTTTATATAATGTGTATAATGACATGGTTGGTGGTTATAATAAATATGATATAGTATTATGGACTGATAAGAAATTCTATGTTAAAACGGATCCTAGTATAATTGGATTGAATCCCGATCAGGCTGGTGGTGGCTGGACCTTATTTGTTGATAGAACGGCTTTAGAATTATCATATTCGGCTATTAATGTTGTTGGTGATATTTGTGTTCGTGCACCTTCAACAACTGCTCCTATTAATCTGTATTTTAATAACAGTGGGCCTGGAGCAGCCGTTGCTTCATGGACACCATTTTTACAAGAATCACCTCTTTACTATGGATTATGGTCTGCTTCGGCCGTATATAATTATGGGGATGTTATTAGCAATAGCAGTGAATTTGTGTTTAGTGTGGCGCAAAACCTTGTACAAGGTGTTGAATCAGAATCGCTCAATGGTACAATTGGTAATTCTTATTATACAAGTGTGAATTTCGATTCTAACGGCACTTTATCCGCTTCTTATCAGAGTGGTGGATTAAGTGCTGGTTCTACGTATGATTTATACGACTGTGGGCTTTATAATAATAAGTACTATATCAGCATTATTGCTGGAAATACTTCTGCTCCTGATAGCGATCCTGGCAAATGGACTCTTATGAACTCAAATGTGCCGTATGCATACAAGGGAACCGAAAATAGATATATTCCTTATATAACTGGTGATATTATTTACCAGGATTCTGTTATTGCTGGTCTTCTGCTAAATGGAATTACGCCGGCTTTTTATATCGGCAATACAAATAGTTTTTTGGGTTATATACCTAATGGTGGTTCAAATGGTGTAGGAATTATTAATAATCATTGGGATCCAATTACTCCTAAATATCGTGGATCTTTTTATAGTATTAGCAATAATACAGTTAATGGATACAATAATTACGATATTGTATTATACGACGATGGTTATTTCTATATCAAAACAAATGATAGTTTATATGGAATTCTTCCTATTAGTGCTGGAAGTGGCTGGACTCTGTTTTTAGGAAATTCAAGCTCTGAACTTTCGGCAACCCAATATACAGTATCTGGTGAAATATGGTTTAATAATAATTCTGGTGTCAGTCCAGATTTAAAATATCATGATGTTTCAAATAATACTTTGACAAATGTTGCTCCCAAATTTTACGGATTGTATAACAGCACAACTTATTACAATTATGACGATGTCGTCATTGGTAGCGATTGGAATTTATATAAGTGTTCTGGAAATTTGGTAGTTGGAACTGCCGATGTTACAAACTCCACTTTATGGACTAGTGTCTCAGGTTCTCTAAGTTGGAAGGGGGCTTGGGCAACTGGCACTTATAGTAAATATGATATAGTTGCTGATTCTGGTGTATTTTACGTGTGTATTCGGACAACAACCTCTTCAAAACCTTCTATAACGACGTACACTTCTTGGGTTCCAATTACAGTTCTAAATGGAAGTGTCTATTTTGGAGTTTCTAATATAAATCAGCCTTATTTGGTCAGCGATATAGTTATGGATATAAGTGGCAATAATGGATTTTTTATATGTAAAAATTCTGGTTCACAATCTGGAACAACAGTATTTAACAATACCCCTTCTACACAACCTTCAAACTGGACACTTTTTACACCCACGTATCGTGGCTATGTTAATACAACTGTGACTTATACTAAATACGATGTCGTATTTTATGGTATAGATAGCAGTTTGTATATATACACTGGGTCTTCAGGGGCACTATTTAATACTACTACGTGGCAAAAGTTTGTACAAGACCCTGTATGGGTGAGCGGAACTTATAGTTATAGCAATTTGGTATTATTTGGCCAATATCTATATGTGGCAATTGGTACTAGTTCATTGGATCCTGTTGCCGATCAAAATATTTGGCTGCCTTTAAAGGTGAAACTTACACCAAATTATTATGGTAGTATTGGGTTGTCTCCTTATAGCGCCGGTGTTGAAGGAGGAATAGGTCTTTCAGAAACTGATAAAAGTTTTTATCATTATGTTGGAGGCTCATGGTCTCCTATTAATTTAACATATCGTGGCTCACTATACGATGTCTATAATGACATTATTGGAGGTTATAACAATTATGATATTGTTTTATGGAGTGATACTTATTTTTATATTAAAATGAACGCAAATATATATGGAAAAACTCCTGACCAAGGGGCCAGTGGATGGCAACAATTTTTGGACTTATCTGCAAATACAATTAATTTAGGAAAATGGAACGATGCTGGTATTAGTTTTGCCGATATAGTTATTTACGATAATGCTGGGGCAAACCCAATGAATCTATATTTCAACAACAACGGCACTAGTGGAAATATAAGTAATTTTACACAAATAGTGAATAAATCGCCCTTGTATTATGGACTGTGGTCACCAACCACAATTTACAATAAGGGGGATTTTATTATTAATTTTAATGGATTTGTTTTTAGCGCAACAAAAAATCTTTTACAGAATGTAGATTCATCATCGGCAAATGGTACACCTGGAAATGCCAATTATACCAGTGTAAATTTTTCTTCAGGTGGTACGCTTTTACCATCCTATAAAAGTAGCGGATTAACTTCAGGAACATCATATAGATTATATGATTGCGGTCTATATCTTGGTCAATATTATATCAGTATTTCTAGTTCTAATAATAATACTCCGATTAATAATACATTCTGGACTCTTATGAACTCAAAAGCACCCTATTTATACAAAGGCTTGGTAAATAGTTATACACCCTATATAAATAAGGCAATCGTGTATCAAGGTATTGCTCTTTCTACAACATTTGGTGTAAATCCGTCTTTTTATATTGCGTCAAATAATAATTTTATAAGTTATACGCCCAATGGAGGTACTAATTCGGTAGATTATTTAGGGGCATGGACAAATATTCAACCTGTGTATCGTGGCTCATTATATTTGCTTTATAATAATATAGTTGGCGGATATAATAATTATGATGTAGTACTGTATGATGATGGTTTGTTTTATATCAAGACTAACTCTACACAGGTAGGATTAGTTCCTAATGTGACAAATAGTGGCTGGTCGCTATTTATTAAAGATAGTATTTTCACTAGTATTTTTTCCAGTCTTGTGACTTATTCAGAGGGAAATATAACTACATGGGATAATGGCGGAACGGAACCTATACAGATGTATTACAGTAATTCGTTTGCCGATATATCCGGCACACGGTTGTCAAGTAATTGGAATAAATTTACATTTAAACCGGTTGGTTATTACGGTAACTGGCGTTCTAGCGCATACTATAACATGGGTGATTTTGTCTTTGGTACAGATGGTAACATGTATCAGAGTTTAAATAATAGGGTAAGGGGAGGCCTGGGTCCATTGGCTGACAATATGAACTGGCAAAGATATATATATCCGCTGTCTTCAACTGTATGGTCACCACTTATTACTTATAATACAGGAGATTGTGTTAGTCTTGGATCAAGCGGTCAAGAAATAACAGTATTTCGTGCCTTACAGGATGGACTGTTAAACATTCTTCCTGCATACGGTCTTACCACGTGGGAATATATGGCAACCACAAACGCAACCGGTGTAACATATCCAGTGAAACTCTACCCAATACCAGTTACTTGGTCCGCTACAAGTCCGTTTGATTATCCTAATAATCCTTATGACAGAGGTGATATTGCGTTTGATATAAGTAGTAATAATTACTATATTTCAATACAAGATTCAAATATGTTACAGCCGTCTGCTGACTCTCTTAGATACTGGACACAGATGTCTAACAATCCTACTAATATAATTACATACGAAGGGCCACTTTATAAAGGACAATGGGATTCACGAATTCCAAATATATCAGGTGATATTGTTCAGTATGAAAGCCTATTTTATATGTGTCTGGGCAACAATTTTATTAAGGTTCCTACTGATTCTAGCGCATGGAAACAAATAGATTTGATTTATGGTGGTCAAGGTTCTGATAAAACCGATTTTGGAGGGGGGCCATATTCTATGATTCCTGGAGCAATAGATACTTATAACATATCATATTGGCCAAATTATGGACCTGGGGCAAATCTGTGGATTCAAACCGATCCAAGTGGTTCCCAGAATGGATGGTATATTTTTCAAACAGTGCCTATTACATGGTCTGGAACAAACACATACAATAATAGCAGTATTGTACTTGACAATGATCATTTATATTATTCCGCAATTGATAACAATCGTAATATGAGACCAGTAGATAATTTTAACTCAAAGTGGATGGAAATAAATGATATTCAACCGTACCTGAAAAATACTTGGAATACTGGAAGATTGTATACACGTGATAATATTGTCTTTTCTCCTTCAACTGGCTCAAATGGCAATTATCACATACTTAAATCCGCTTATTCCGTTAATAATAATCCAACTTCCGATGGGTGGTCTAATATTACAAATAGTTTTAACTATTGTGGTTCTGTTCCCAATGCTGATAGTACAACAAGCACTGCAGGGTATCCCTTATATTCTATTATTCTTGGTAAATATGGCTTTTTGTATATATATACACCTGGCTCTACAAAGTTTGTACCTTTTGTAAACTCTTTTTTAAATCCCACACTAAGTGTCGCTGGAAATAGGTTGGCTCCTGTCAATTTGTTGTTTATAACGGTATATTATATAATAATACTACAAATGGAACAATCACTCTTGGAACAGGAGCGCCTTCTACAAATGGTGCAAGTGTTGTTGTAGCAGGGATAGCACCTATTAATTCGGCACAAGGGGCTTCAACACTAATTTTATCAGGTGAAAGCGGTACATATTATTTACAAAATACATTTGTGAACTGGAAACCCGCAACAGGGGTCACTGATATATCTGGTTTAAACTGTATGGCATACAATGGTTTGTGGGTGGCTGGTGGTGGCAAAGGAGGGTTGTATTGGTCTTCATTTGGTACTAGTTGGACATTGGGTAGTAGCAGTCTTACTAAAGTAAATGCCGTTTGTTCTAATACTGCTGGAACATTATGGTTTGCTGGAGGGGAAGGGGCTAACTGTCTTTTGAAAAGTAGTAACGGTAAGACGTGGACAAATGTATCTGGAACAGGATTAACTGTGTGTAATTCTATTGTGTTTCACAACGGTGTGTGGGTGTGTGGAAGTGTGACTGGTCTAATATATAGCAATGATATTTCTGGAACTAGTTGGTCGTCGCTTCTTACTATACCTGTGCCAAGACCATTGTCTGTTAAAATAATTAGTACCGATAATTCAGGAAATTGGTTGGTGGGTGGTCCTGGGTCACACATGCGGTGTTATCGTGGAGCATTGGGCAGTGGGAGTTGGGATCCAGATACGGCTTTTAGCAGTATATTATTTCCTACAAATAGTACATGTGAATGTAAATACATGCAGTATGATTCAAATATATCCAGATTTCTTGTAATTGGCAATGTTAATGACCAAGCCCGTTATGGAAGCGTTATTATTACCAATAATGATATTAAAGTTTTATCATTAACAGATACTACAAATACCGGATTTACCGGCAATCTTCTTATTCCTGAAGACGACAATATTCCTTACTTAGCCCTGTCAAATAATTTGGGTCTAATATATAAATATGATATGACTGTGGGGGCTACAAATTTAAGTGTCAGAAAAAGGGCGTTGCGCACTTCAAATACTGGTTGGGTACAGAGTATAAAAATACCTAATGGCGTTAAGTGGTCGTCTATTGGCACTGGTCCCAGTTTGACTGCTTCTATTGGATTAAATGTCATATATTCAGAAGGAACACGAACTGCGCTGGGACCAACCAACTCACCTGGCCCTATGCCAGTATGTCTCCTAACCGGAACCCAAGTCAAAGTGCCTAACGGCTGGGTTGCCATTCAAGACATCTGTGTCGGCGATGTTGTGTATAACCAGAATTTAGAACCTGTTAAAATTATTCGCACTCACAATTGGGATATATTGTGGGGTTCTTCCGTATTTGGTGAAACTGTATATAAGATTTCAAACGGGCGGTTAGGGGCAACGGAAGATATTTATATTTCGGCGTTTCACAAGGTTTTGATTAATGAGACTGAAATGCTTGAGGCATACCAGATTGGCCTTCCAAGAGCCTTGAAAAATGAAATCGCACCCAGTGGCGTCTATACACTATACCATATACAGATGGAAGACCATTCTAAAAACAACTTTATTATTGGTGGAAATTGTATTGTTGAAAGTTGGGATGGGCGACTAAGTATGGAAAAGTAGGGCGGGGCTATATGTACGATTGAATAATACCTATAACATCGTCACAACATTTGTCTAATAATAGTTGCCTAGCAAATGTTTGTTGCTGTTTTCGTCTGATGTTTTCTTTTGTTTTATTTTTCCATTTTCTGATTAAATCTCTCATATGTATATCGGCATAATATCCCAAATTATTTGTAGGAGAGAAATTGGTCGTAAATCTGGCAATCCGTATGCGACCATTGGGACACCTGTGATAGTTGGTCCTATTTAGTTGGTAGCCTATTACCATACGACCTTGTTCACTGCTTGGTTCAACAAACAGAATTGTTTTCATTTGATAAAGTTATATTATCAAATGAAAATATCAAATTTTTATTATTTAACGGGTTTTTCTTGTATTTCTACAAAGCCTGAGCGATTCATCTGGTTTATATCCTAATCCCGTCCGTATATCTTTCATCATCTGAATAATATCTTCATCACTAAGATTTCCCATTTTAACACCAGCGGAAAATGTTGGTAAATCCCCAGTAATTGCGGCCTCTCTCATTTTTGTTCCAGAAATTGCTTTTATTCCGTTGCGTTTATTTAAGGTTCTTTTCTCTCCTGCAGAAATTACATTTAAATTTTCAAAATCTCTTAGGAGATTTTTGAAGGTGGATACACGATCGCTCCCAACTATCATTGTTAAAGAAGTATATTTCTCAGATAATTTGGCAATTATATCGTGTATTTTACGACAATCTTCCGTTATTGTATTAATTATACCTATTGGAACTGCTGCATACATCAACTTCATATATTTGACTTTTTGATACACCGATAGGGGGTTTTCATTTACGTCAAAAGATTTGAAACAATTGTCCTTTTCTATGTTTTTATATCGTCGTGTCTTTTTATAACTATTTAACTTATTTAAAGTGTTTGAAACAAAAATATACCCATCTGCTTTTAATTCGTCTGCCTTTTTTACAACATCATGTATAATAACTGCATGGCCCAGTGTCGGTGGCTGAAACCGACCATATGAAAAAACAGCATGTGTATGGCCATTTTTAACAGCAATTTTGTCCCCGCTTGTCATAACGGTGTTCATTTTATACCTATATATAGAAGATATATTCCGGGTACTCTAAAAATTTTGTCATGAATAAACAGTGAAATCATGGCTTCATATATAAAAAATAAAATAGATAATTTACTTGCTACTATTACCAATCCTTCTTTACAAAAAGAGCAAGTTACTCCACCTATGCCAACTATAAAATCTTACTTTACAAAACGCCCTATTCTAACTTCTGAGCCGTATATCCGTGAACAAATCAGGACAAAAAATATAAATAAAGTTTAGAATGGGTCAAAATCAGTCTTTCCCCGGTAAAAAATATGGGACACATACTGTTAAAAAGGAACTCCCTAATTTGTCACTAGATGTTCCTATAAATATGTATTCTAAACCCGCACATGGTGGAAAACGGAAAATTAGTAGAAAGGTAAAGAAACACAGGGTTTAGAGCCACGTTTTTACATATTTGCCGTCCGGATCAAATTTCTTTTGTTGAATTTCCGGATTCAGTTTTCTAAAGGGTGGTGTTCCAAAGGGCGTGACCGATGCCACGGAACACCAGTTTCCAAAATTCTGTGCAAAATCGTAATCAACAAGATTCTGAGCAAACCACGTTTCCCCCCACCTCCAATAGATTTTTAACTCTTTCACAAGATACGTTGCTGCTGTTAATCTGGCTCTATTATGAATATATCCCGTTTCCTTGAGTTGAATCATGGCAGCATCAACAAATTCTGAGCCTGTTTTCCCAGCGGTCCACGATTCAAACAATTTTTTATCCGTGGACCATTCTTTGCTTGGGGTTTTTTGAAAATCGTAAGGACTTGTTCCATAAATGTCTTCAAAAAAATTACAAATGTGGCCGAAAAAATCACGCCAATAAAGTTGACGACGAAATTCCACATTTGTGTTTGCATAATAGACCTGTCGTATACTGACTGTTCCAAAATGGTTGTGGGCCGAAAGATTGGACGTGGAAATAGAAGGAATATCACGTGTTTTTGTGTAATTTGTAGGCATATCTTTCAAAAGGGCTTTGGCTTCTGTGGTACCCCCACGTACATGGATTTTTTTGTTATTGGGGGATTTTGGCAAAGACGTTGAAAGTGGTGATTTTATAAGGGACGAAAGATCCGGGCTATGTTTTGGATGGGCCACAGGGTGGGTTTTTGCCGCTTCGTAAAATGGGGTGAATTTCTGATAGGGTTTTCCCGATTTATTTAAGACCGTGCCTGGATTTGTTAAATATACATCTTCTGTCAAAATATATTCTATATCGTGCGTTTTACAGAACGCTGCTGTTTCTATTTGTCGCTGTTTGGCAAAGGGAGTGTAGTCACTGTTTTCGGATATGGCCACTATTTTATACTCTTTTAGCAACGCTTTTAGGGCTGTCTGTTGCGACGATTTCATCACGGTTAGTTTATTGCTTAGTTGTTCTGTTAGGTCTTCTAAGGAATGTATCATGAATTGAATACTATTTTCGGAGCGATAAGGGTTTTTAGGGCCAACCTGTTCTGGCGTGAAAACAAATAACGGGAGTAGATCACACTCAGTCTCTTTGGCTTTTTTGGCGGCGGCAATTAGGCCAAGATTGTCTTCAGTACGTAGGTCACGATGAAAAATATGTATAACTATAGACTTCATCTATCTATCTATACTTATACATAGTAATTGCTTTAAATTACCCTTGTAACTGTTTTTGAATAATTCTATCTAAAAACACAAGTATATCCTTTTTCAACGGGTTTTCGGTAAAATAGACATACGATTCCATTGCGTAATATAGATTTCTTCCCAGTATGGAGTTCAATGGATTATATGGCAATGCTTTTACATAGATTGTCTGTATTGTGCTTACTGCATCGGTACGCATCCATCCATTAAATTTGTAACCCCAGTTTTCGTCTAATGCGTTTTCCAACTCCGTAAGTATTTGTGTCGATTCCATTAATACAGATTTTTTACCTTTACGGTTTAAGTGGTTTGGATTTGGTGTGTGGATGCGTGTTTTATGGTACGAAAAATAAATGAATATTATAGAATGCCAGGTGCTGGAGACATGCCCGGTAAACTAAGTATTGAGGCCATAAAGTTGCTGAAACACGGTGCTTGTACTGATGCCGTACATGATTTTGGACACAGCATGGCATTTAATAAAAATGGGTTACATGATGCTAAAAAAGCGGGTTTGCCCGAACTCAAAATGGGTTTGACGGATATTCCTGGTACTAATATTCCTAAGGGCGACGATGCTGGTAAGGGGCCGGATACTTGGAAGGATGAGAATGAATTTATACAGGCTATTTTTGGGTCCAATGAACAGATTTTTGATATATTGCCATTTGTGCCTGGTGCTAAACCTTACATGTATCAGTTTGTACAAAATATCAGGGAAGGCATAGTGGATGATAACAGTTATGTTAAGAAAATGCAAATTCGTGAAAGCGCAGAAGGCAACATTGATTACGATGTAAAATATTTACACCTTGACAGGGAAAACGCTGACCCGCTTTTTGATTGTAAACTTTTCTTGAAAACAATGACATTAAAAAATTATGCCGAATTTTTTGAAGGGGAGGGGGCCAATAATGTAACTTTGAATATATTGACCGACGCACAGTGTATTAACTTTGTTGATTTATTCAGACAGGCCAAACAAGAAGGGGCAAAAATCAAGATTAATAAGATTATTAACAGAGAGGTTTTTAATGACCCTGCTACAAAGAAATACAAGCCCAGTGAACGGGATGTTAAAACTGCTAATTTGATGGAGGATTTTTTATGGGATTCTGAAAACAATAGTATAATGTACCCCGCAAATGACCCTGTAAATATTGTAAATGAGCCTGGTACAATTCATCGCAATAAATTCTTCTCCAAATTTAATTTTGCGCTAAGCAAACTTTTACGAAATTCGGATGCGGAATTTATTAAGAAGCCGACTTTGAATTTAGTAGTGACAAATCCTCAAGACCCTACATGGAAAATAGATAAGACAAATCCTAATAAGCAGAATAATATTGCAAGTTGTGTGAACCGAATCAGGGAACGCTTTGATAAAAAAGGAATGAATCCGTCTGAAATTTCTGCAGAATTTCAGTGTAAGCGTTCAGGTGATTGGTTACAAGCGCTTTCTTGTCTGGATACTAAACGGACCTATGTATCTGGTAATTCTGGCGAAGATGTAAAATTAGATGAACAGAATATTACACTTATTACGCTAGATAGGGTTCTTTTAGCATATGCTCTATTTATGGGCCTTGATGTTATTTATACCTGGATTCAGAATGACAGTGAAGATGAAGAGGAAATAGTGGAAGGAGAGGAAGATGAAGACGAAGACGACGATGAGGAAGAGGCCATTTCAGCAGTGACCGCAACTGGGCGACCCCGTGTGATTCTGTATTTTAAACGGCAACGAAATATTAATTATGTTGAAAAGACATTCAGTTTGTTTAAATATTATAATGAAGAAATCGTCAAAAAAGGGAAACTTCAGAAAATAAAAGAGTATATTGTTACGTACAATGGATGGATAGATTCAATTCGCATTAGGGCGTTGAATGATATTAATAATTTTTCTGCCTGTTTGAAAATGGATGCCGATATTAAGCGCATAAACCCTAAAAACTGTGAATCGCTTTTGAAAGCATATTGGCGTTATACAGCAATTGATTATGTAAATGGTAAATTAGATAGTGATAAATTAATTGCTGTTGAGGAAGATGTTAAAAGAATTGCTGCTGATTTTATGAAGAATAAGAACGATGAAAATGCTAAACTGCTTATTAATACAATTAATGAACTGACAAGCCAAGTGGATACTTTTACCAACATGATGCGTAATCTAGTGGATGAAAATAGTGTTATTAACGCAAACTCCTCTTATTTATTATTGCCCAATTACAAAACTATGATTGAATTGTTGGTAGAGCGGGAATCACGGGGTACGGCGGATCTTGTTAAGTTGAAAATAGTGGAGACTGTGGGGCGCTTACATGCTGAGCCTTTTGGCCTTAGTGCCGAAATGTTTTCAGATATGATGGTGAATTTGGAGTATTACTATTCCAAAATGACATCAGATGGCAAACGTAATTTGCCTATAATGCGGTCTTTTCTTGATCACTGTACCTTTATACACGGAAAACGGGTGCCGAAGGCCATTAAAGAGGCTTCTGCAGAACTGGCTTTAGAAACAGCAAAAGATGAATTTGAAAAAACTGTAAAAATGAAAGTAGTGGCACAAAGTGATCCTGAACTGACTTTTGCTAAGGTAAAAAAGGCAAAAGCAGATTTTCTAAATTTTTTGTCAAGGGGGCGACCAATATTAAAGGAATATAACAAACACGTTGAAACATTGCTGGACCAGATTGAGGCACATTTAAAGGTTTTACCCGAAGGCGACGATTACGATATGTTTATAGATATGCGGGATATAGTGGAAGAGGTTGGTTCAACTATGAATGCTGATAATTTTGAATTAATGAAATCTATAGTAGATAAAAATTCATATGTGGATTCGATTCAACACAGAATTAGTGTGATTCGTAGTGAAAAAGATGCCAAACGGGAACAACTACGGAAATATCAGGCCGACGGTGATAACGAAAAAGTCTATGTTGCGCTTTCCGAATTAAGGCATTTGGGAGTGTTGTTAAACGAATTGGAAACTATTGCAGCAGATATTGCTTCTGGCGCAAATATGGACTTATTTGAGCGGAAGTATGCAGAAAAACTGCGACTCAGTACCGATTTATATGATAAAATGTTTAGTGCTGACTGGAGACTCAAAATTGACACGTATGTTTTAACTAAGAACGATGCTGCTTTGCGGGTTGAAAAGACTGTCATTACAAGAAGTGGATTAGGCGATGAGGAAAAGTCGGAAATGCAGAAATTTGTAGATGATTCGTTACTGTGTATTGAAGAATTAAAGGGCGTTGATAAGCGGCAAAAGCGAATAATTGAGACTAATTTGGCAAAAATTGGGGAGACCGTTAAACAATCTGATGCTGTTGCCGCACCTAAACCCACTGCATTTTTGAAAACGGTGGTTAAAACTATTCTGGACCCTGACACATATTTAAATATGATTGGTTGGAGTATGCGGTATGTTAAAAGTCTTATGGTGGCGGAATCGGCAGGGGAAAATATGAATGTTGAACCGGTTGTAGAATTAGTAGAACAGGGGCAAAAACGACAGAGAAGAATGGGTGGTGGGTCTGTGGATAAAAGCACACAGTTCTTTTTTGTAACGTTTTTGAAACAATTGTACAACACGCTAAATAATTTTGAAAATGGCACTGACTGTAATTTTATAATTTGCGAATCATTGACAAGACTGGCTATTGCTTTTTGTGGTACAAAGGTGGATATGAATAACGCAGAGGCGCTGTTTTACAATTATTTAGCAAATGGGGACTGGTTGAAAAACGACGCTGCGAAATTTATGAAGAGCGTTAAATTTGCGACTGAAGTCAGTGAATTTGCTAGAGGGGAGGCATTGGAAACAATGAATCTTTTATATGCCAAGAGTGATATTCCTAGTTTAAATTCTGTGGATCCTGTGATCCCTGAAACGGCAATTGAAATTTATGAGACCTTGAAATTTACAACACGGGGAAAATTGCTGAATGATCGTGTTAAATTTCTAAGTGAAATTCTTAAAGGATTAATTAAGTCTGCCGATGGAGATATGTTGGATATCACAAAGTATAAATCTGGGGTCGTATATGATTCTAAAGAAATTTATCGTAAATTTAAAGAAATGAGTCTTGGGGAAAAGGAAAGGGTGGTGACTGAATTATTTCCTAAATTACCTTTACAAATTCAGTCTGAATTGCGAAATTTACAGGAGTTGAATAGAAGAATTACCTATAAAAGGGGTACTAATATGGAAAACAGTCGTCAGATGATTGTAACAGGTGGTAAAAAGAAGACACGGCGTAATAAGCGGAAGCAAATTTAGACCAATATACATTTTTAAATTTAACAATAATTCTTAAGAATTATTGTTAAATTTAAATGAGCCTGGGTCTAAAGAATCATACTATATAATAGTATAGAATTATGGCAACAATTATGCTTCCGAATCGCTATTCCCTAAAACCGGATAGAAATTCAGTGAAACTCAAAATTAATTGTAAAGAACGAATTAATTCCAATCCCTTAACGAAAGACTGGTTAGAATTAATTGGTAAAATTGAACATAAAACAGACGATATCAAAATTTATAAAGGTTTATTGGATAAAAAGAACAATATAGTTGCCAAAATTGCACGTGTTAGTCTAAAAGATGAATACGAAAATGCTCAAAATTTGGAACTATTAAAATTGCCGACATTTATAACATATAATTGTATTTTTACTTGTTTAGATGATTTTTCATCGTTAAATAATTTAACCAAGGAGGTTTGTAAAGAGGAGGGGAAACAAATTTCTGTAATTATTATGCCATTTATAAATAAAGGGCGCATTGAAGATTTTAAATGGGTTCGTGCTAATTTTGCTCTCATGAAGAATGTAATGAAACACGTATGTTTATCTTTATTATATGCCAAAAGGATCCTAGGATTTGTTCATAGAGATATACATTTAGGTAATATTTTAATGAAACAATCAAAAAGAAAAGAGATTACCTACGGCGAATTTGGAAATTTAGAAGTTATTGGATATATTCCAGTTATTATGGATTTCGATAAATCTGTATTTGTGAAGAATTATGATAAATATGTCTACGAAGATATTTTTAAATTTATATCATTGATGACAAATGGATGTAATGTGAAATTTGAGGCATCAAATATACGTGAATTTTTAGGAAAACAACTTATACCATTGAATAGATCAATTGATATTACTATTTGTAAAACTTTATGTGATTATATAGATAATTTGGAAGTGTTGTATGTGACTTCGGAAATATTACAAGTTCCAAATTGGCTAAAACCACAAAAAGTTTAGGGTCACAAAGTTTAGGGTCACAAAGTTTAGGGTCACAAAGTTTAGGGTCACAAAGTTTAGGGTCACAAAGTTTAGGGTCCTTTTAAACTATTGAATATTTAAAATGGGACAAAATCGGAATTTTTATTTATACAAACTATATTACAGTATTGGTAATGGTCGTTGAAATCTGTTATTATTTGGGGACCATCCTGTGTTAAATATGAAAATTTATAAAATCCTTTTTGTTCTAAATATTCTTTTACATCTATCAATTTGATATTATTATCTAAAAAAGTCCCACCATACTCAAATTGTATTATTTTGATATTTTGTAAAAAATCGCCAAATCCTTTTAAGACTTGTAATTCATAGCCTTCCGTATCTATTTTAAGAAAATCTATATTTTTTATATTTTTGTTAATAACATAGTCATAACCTTTTACGATATATAATAGTCTTTTGTTTGCGTCATCACTTTTCCCACAACTATTTTTTCTATCAAAGAATGATTGATATTTTGGGTAATAATACATTTCTTTGTTTACATCGCCTAATCCGAAATTATTGAAATGTGAAGTTTTATTTAAGTTGTCTTGTTTTTTTAATTCTTCAATAAATTCATTTACCGGGTCAAAGTAATGAACTTCACCACAAAAACCAGTAAATACACTGTCTGAACGACAACCTACATCGAAAATTACATGTATCTTATCTTTGATATCTATAAAGAACTTATTTTCCCCGTTTGTTTTAGAATCACAATTATTAAACATTCTTATAATATAAAATAATATAATTTACCGGTATAATCTAAGTTTAACCCATACCTTCTACCACCGGGGGAATTTTGTAGACTCATAATCACAAAAACCAAATATACTATTGCTAATATAGTAATTTTCAAATTATGGAAAGTAAGAACATCTGGTATTACAAACAAATACTCCAGGAAAAAGAATCCGACATAAACCTTTCTCAAAGTACCCGTTTCAAATGTTCATTGGTTTTAAATATAAATTGAATTCAGTTTGTGTTCAATTTATATTTCTAAAAAGGATGAATAAAGTTGTTCCTGAAGAAACACTACACAAAATGGGCGATTCGCTTAATAAATTCAAGCACCATGCTACAAGAACCTTGGTAAGCGGGTTTGATATTTTACAAACTGGGGCAGTATATATCTGGTCTGGTTTTAGTAGATTTATTGGTGGAAAGGTTGCTGTTGTTAGTCAGTTTCCTAATCCTGTAGAGCCTGTGCCTACTTCTGTGGAACCTGTGTCTGCTACTGTAGAGCCTGTGTCTGCTACTGTAGAGCCTGTGTGTGCTACTGTGGATCCTGTGCCAGATTCCCTGGAGTCTGTACCAGATGTAATAGAATCTAAAGATGAGTTCTCCGAGCCTACAAATATATAATATTTTGTATTGTTATTAGACATAAGAAGGTTATAAACAGGCGTGTATTTGTCACATAAATGTTTATAGATAAAATTTCATAAGAAGCAATGAAAATATCATATAAGAAGACATATATATTCGCATTCTTTTTGATTTTGGCAATAAATCACCAAATCCTATGGAAGAAAAAATTGTAATACCGGAAAAGAACAAACTGACAAATCTATCTAGCCCTTCTTCTGGTAACCCATCCATATCTTCTTCCGTAGCCCAACTCATAGTCACTATAGTAAAAAGAAGGTTTACAAGAATGATGTAAAACACTACTTTAGCAATATAAGGTATGTCACTCATTTATAATATAAGAGGAAAAATAGCAGGGTTTCTAAATTCGGGATCAATAGTTATTAGAGGAATTAACTGAGCGCTTTTTACGGCGCTATAGAATCTACAGTAATTGTATCAAGAGTGAATGTTTGTGGTATTGGAATAAACCCCCGTGTTCTATTAAATGTATATGGTTTAATAGATTGATACGGTCTTGTACTATTTACAACGGCCCATTTCCAAATAGACCAGAGTTCTTCAAATGTGGATGATTTGAATTTTTCCAGACTTTTTTCAATCATTTGCATTTCTGTTAGAAAATGGATTTCGTGAATGGTCAAGTTTTGTTCAGTTATAAGAGAAGTGCGATATTGATTATATGCGTCATACCAGTGTAGTCGTTTTTGGTATATATATGAATATTCACAAATTGCGTCAATGCTTTCTACAAGTTGTTTTTCGTCGCTACACCAAGTAAATGTCTCTTTATATATTGTTTCAAACATAACCTCTGTATTGACTGTGTTTATTGTGTCTATTGTGTTTATTGTGTTTATTGACCTGTTCATTCTATTTGATGTTTCAAATTTTTCATGAAAAAATGTACTAAATCAAAATAGAATGTGTTAGCACGGGTTTTTTGTCTTTCTTCACCTTTTTTAATAGTGTCTCTCCATTTTTTCAATACTAAACGAAAATCCTCATCAAACGTTGAAATTTCACCCGAAGGACCAATATAAGCATTATAATCGGGTTCATTTCGGATTTTGACATTTATTGTGGCAAGTGGCGACCATTCACTTTTTGCCGTATATTTGTAGAGTAGGCATGCATAGGCATTTGGGTACGATGTTTTGACAATTTTTTTCAAAATATCGTAATGGTCATTTAAATCTTCGTAATCAAACATGTGTTATTATTATATTCATAGTGTATCTTTATCCCCTGTTACAATTGTGTTCATTGTGTTCATTGTGTTCATTGTGTGTATTGTGTCTATTGTTTTCATTGTGTCTATTGTGTTCATTGTTTTCATTGTGTCTATTGTGTGTATTGTATTCATGACAATGTGGAAAATAATTCGTATCCCATATTTCTTGTTCTGTTAATTCATCCTTTAACCGATTAATATCTTGGTCTTTTAGTTTATAATGTGTATATGTGGCCCGTTTATCTACTTTTTCCTTTGTTTCACAGCATCCCTTTTTCATTTTACATACAAGTACTATTTCACTTCTTATAATGTCCAATTCTTTTTTAAGAATCTGCTGTGCCAAACACTCTTTGCGTTTTAACGCTTCTAAATCGCTTTCTTGAATATGATGGGCAAGTTTTTCTGTTTGTTGTGTTGTGTCTAGGTGAAGATTACTGGCGTTTTCAGCAGCAAACTTTAGTTCGTCATATTGGGATTCGCCTTTCAAAATCTGAATATGTTTATATGCTAAGGCTTCTTGAGAAGCCTTGTTATATATTTGTCCTGTTGTATTAGTAAATCCCAGATGATTATCGACTTGTATGTCAGATGCCTTATCCATGATAATACTATTCAGTGTTCCAAAGTCATCAAGGTTTTGCTCCTTGCTTCTAAAGGCCTGTTTATATATAATGCTTCGTTCTTCTACTGCGTTAGTCTGTACTCTGTCAGTTAAGGCAACAATATTATCATGAAGGTCGCTTTTTGCGTTTATAATATTTTTTTGATTAATACTTCTAGAATCTTGTATTGCTGTATGAACAGTATTTGCCATATTGACTGTTGTAAATTTTGAGTCGCCATGATTGGTTTCTATGCGTGTTCCAATATCGGTTTGGATTCTATCAATGGCACCCATAGTTTTATTGCGATTACACTCAAGAACATTTTGTGTACTATTGTAATTGCGTTCCAATGATTCCAGGATCTTAAAAGTAAGACATTCTTTGCCCAAAAATGTATTGTTACCACTAATTAAAACATCTTTATCCAAAAATGTCAGATTTTGATTCGTGCTGTTGAAATTTTTTGTTATTTGCGTTGTGATCATATTATAATATGAACATAATATCTTTCGGGATATTTAATTGTATTATTGTTTGATTTACGGTGGCGTTATTTGTTTTCAAGGTGTAGTTATTTGTTTTCAAGGTAGAACTAATTGCGCATTTAGCAAATCTTCTTTTAACCTAGATATTTCATCATTTTTGAGTTTATATTGGGTTCTTTTTGATCGTTCTTCTATTTCGTTTTTTATTTCACAAGTCTTCTTTTTTAGTGCCGACATTATATTATTTTCATAACGAATAAGGTCCAACTCTTTTTGTAGAATCTTTTGTGACAACAGTTCTTTATCTTTTAAGGCCTGTAAATCATTTTCTTGTAGTCTATGAGTTAGTTTTTCTGTGCTTTCTAATGTGTCAAGTCTGGCATTACTGGCGTTTTCATTTGCAAATAATAGTACTTCGTTTTTATTTTTAAAATTAAGCAATTGTATGTCCTTTGCACCAATTGCTTCGTATTGACTATTTGTGGTAATTAATTTATCTACGTTTCTGAAATTTAAATTATTATTTACCTCCATTTCACGCGCTTCGCTTCTAATAGCAGTTTTTAATATTTCAAAATCATCTCTGTTTTGTGCTCTTACTTGCGCATTTTGTTTATACGTCGTTTTTTTATCTTCTGAATAAGTGGCATTTAGACCATTTAATACTTCATGTATATCATTATTAAGTTGTTGATTGACATCTCTTATATTTTTATTAATTATGTATGTTGAATCATTTAATGATTCACGAACAGTATTTGCCGTAATTAATGTATTTAGTTTGGAGTCGGCGTTGGTTTTTTCCATTTGTGTGTCTATGTTGTATCTGATTTTGGCAACTGCTTTCTGAGTGTCAATGTAATGTTCTTGCTCTGTGATTTGGGTGTCATTGTAGTTTTTTTGTATTGATTTTAGACAATCTAATGTAAGTCCCGCGTTTTGGTTTGCTTGTAATAACACGCTTCTGGATAAATTGCTAATATTTTGATTGGTTTTTCTTATATTGTTGTCGTATTGACTGCTGTTTGACATATTATAGTGGACATTTGTGTTCGGGTATTACGGCGCATTCATACGGTTGGCTTAACGGTAGCGTTATTTGCGCATTAAACAGTTCGTCTTTTAACCTGGATATTTCATCGTTTTTGAGTTTATATCGGGTTCTTTTTGACCGCTCTTCTAATGCGTTTTTTTGTTCGCATGCCTGTTTTTTAAGCGCTGACAGTATGTTATTTTCATTTCGGACAAGATCCAACTCTTTTTGTAGAATCTGTTGTGACAAAAGTTCTTTATGTTTCAAGGCTTGTAGTTTGGTATTGTGTATTTGATGTGTGAGTTTTTCTGTGTTTTCTAACGTGTAAAGTCTGGTGCGACTGGCATTTTCGTTGGCAAATAATAGTTGTTCATTCTTATTTTTTAAATTAAGCAATTGTATATCCTTTGTACCAATGGTATCGGATTTAGCATTTGTGATAATTAAGTTATTTACTTTTGTATAGTTTAAATTATTATTTACTTCTAAATCATCTATTGCGTTTCTTATACCGGTTTTTAATAGTCCAAAAGCATCTCTGTCCTGTGCTCTTGTTTGTGCACTTTGTTCATATATTGCCTTTTTTCCTTCTGTAAAAGTAGCATTTAGACCACTTAATAAACCATATATGTCATTATTAAGTTGTTGTTTGTCGTCTTTTATATTTTTATTAATTATGATGGTTGAATCATTTAATGAATTGCGCACAGTGTTAGCAGTAATTAATGTATTTAGTTTAGAGTCGGCATCGGTTTTTTCCATTTGTGTGTCTATTTTGTATTTAACGTTGGCAACCGCTTTCTGGGTGTCAATGTAATGCTCTTGCTCCGTCAATTGGGTGTCATTATAGTTTTGTTGTATAGAATTTAGGCAATCTAATGTGAGTGTCGCATTTTGGTTTGCTTGTAATAAAACGCTTCTGGATAAAATGCCAATATTTTGGTTGGTTCTTCTTATATTGTTGTCATATTGACTGCTGTTTGACATATTATAGTAGATATTTGTGTTCGGGTATTACGGCGCATTGCTCTTATGGTTTAACGGTAGCGTTATAAAAATGGTAAAGTTGGCAGATTATATAATAATAATTAATTGAATTATTATTAAAAAATTAATATATGAATGTGGTCTAAGATAACTTATCTGCGTCCTGGGGAATCACCACGGCCTGGGCTACGGCCACGGCCATAGCCATGGTCCCTGTGGCGAACATCCCGTAGCCTGGCCCACAGGAGTTCATCCTTGAGCCTGGACTGCTCATTGTCCTTGATGAGCAGGTCGGTGACCGTGGCCCGTTCATCCACCTTCTCCTTGATTTCGCAGCAGCACTCTGCCATCTTGGATAAGATACGGGATTCGGACCGTGCCTGTTCCAACTCTGCACGACCCAACTGAAGAGCAAGGAGTTCCTTGTTCTTGAACGCCTCCATTTCACTAGAGGAGATCCTGTGGGCCAAGCGCTCAGTACTGGCCAGGGTGTCGTGACGCGCACTGGCGGCGTTCTGGGCGGCAAACAGAAGGTTGTCAGACTTGATCTGGAGCTGCTGGATCTGGATGTCCTTGGCTGCAAGAGCATTGGCGGTTCCAGTCTCCTGGATGTCCTTGCTGACATTTGCAAAGTTCAGGTTGCTGTTCAGGGTGATGTCAGAGGCCTCCTTGGACACCAGGTCCCGCACGGCGGCAAAGTTGCTGGAGTTCTGGATGCGACCCTCAGAAGACTGCTCATAGGTGGTGGCACGGCCCTCTGCAGAGTTGCGCTCTACGGAAGCCAGGGTGGCGGCAATGTTGTCAGAAAGAGTGGTCTTGGCATCACCGATGCTGTTCTGGATTAAGGACCTGGAATCGGCAATGGCCATGCGTACATCACCAGCAGTCTGGACGGTCACCATTCTTCCGTCTCCACCGTTGCGCTCCACACGGGTGCTGACATCGGCACCTACACGGTCAATGGAGGATCGTGTGTCGTGGCCGTTGCGCTCCACGGACATCCGTGTGTCATTTCCATTGCGCTCAACGGCGGTCAGCACGTTGAGACTCTGGCGTTCGGCACCGGCAAGTACAGCGGTGCCGGTCTGTAATACATCTTTGGAGACACCAGAGATGTTCTGGTCAGTGGTGGCAAAACCATCTGACAGTTTGTTGAGTAACAGTATTTCGTTACTGTTAGGGTAGGATTCGTAGGGGTAGCAAGGTTGAGCAAACATTTGGTAAGGGTTAGGAGTAGGCGCGGCCATCTTTTATACTTGTAAATGCGGTTTTTTTCGGGACTTGTCCTATATAAAATGTAGTTTAACGGGTCGTTTATCCATAAGATTGGATGTACCGTTAAATATTACGGTTGCGCCTTTTCTATTTGGACTGTAGAAAATGTTTGCCCCGTCAATTGCGACTCATGCCGTGAGTGGCGCTATAATTTTTGTGGGCATTGTGGTCTTTTTGGGCAATTATGATAAGTTTAACATATATCAAATGCTGGTTTTAACACTGCTTTTTGCTATTGTTACTGGAGTACATTCCATTGGTCATCTTGGTTTAGAAAAAGAGTACGCATATAATCCTTATACAATGTTTTCTATTTTACAGGCGTAAAAAATCCAAATCTGCTACATATTAGTGGAATGGGAGCATTGTCGCATGTAAAGTGATGTAAATGATATAATTAAGAGTCCGATTCCTATCGCAGATTTGGGGGCAAATAAGTCTGTTGCTATTTATTTAGTTCAAATTTTTAGGGGTTATAGTTGTTTTCCAAGTATTTGTCTTTTTGTCCAATATTAGGCGACTGCCATCTGTATATTCCCACAGATTCCAACCTATACAAACACCGGTTAGGCCATTTGGAAAAGTGTGAATATCCCCAGTTTTTTGCCCACGTTTTGGAGGTAGTTTTTTCTTGAAATGCCGTTGTCCTGGGCTAATTTGGATTGGATTCTGTTTTATTGACTCTTTTAATTCGGCAAGTGATTCGTTTTTTGTAGTCTGTGTTAGTGGTTCTAATTCTTCAAATACATCGTTTGGCAAATTATTCCAGTCTATATGCATTTTTGCCGCTTTAATTCCTTCAACTGTAGAATAGGTATGGGAAAGCCGTTTTTTAACATATTTAGTACGTGCGCCGTTGGTGAACTGTGCCTTAATATTCTGTTTATCCAAGGCCTTTCTTAGACCCATACAACGTGACTGGGCTTTTATATTGAGTCTCCACGACGTGGAAGTTTTCCAAGGATCATATCTGACATACAGCAGTTCTTTTAGCAATTTTTCCTTGTATTTATATTTTAGGGCTTTTAAGGGTGGATTGGGCGTTAGGTACTCATTGACCAATTTTTCAAAACAACACAGACATATTTCCTTTTCCTCACACGATTCACAGGGCATTTTCAATGCTGGATAATTCAATTGCTTTATTCAAATTTTAATAGTATTTTTGACTTTTGTAAATATTACAAAAGTAAAAAACATTTTTATAACTTATGGTTTATCTGCGTCTAAAGCCATATCTTCTGCAACCGTATCTACCATAGTAGGGACCATAAGCATATGCGCCATAATAAGGATAATAACCACCATAATAAGGATAACCGCTATAATATGGGCTGACATAATACGGGTCCAAATAAGGATAATCTGAACTTGATAAAAGTGTACCTACTGCTGCATCAAAATAATCAGACATATATGCTTTATACTTATGCTACGGAAAATTTTTAGAGCAGGTGAATAGTTTAACATGCCGTGTATCTATTTTTACAATAATCTAATCATGATTAAAACCGGGTTGTAATTAGGAATGGGTACGCATGGTGTAACGATGCGTTACTGTGACGACTTTTTATTTTTGCGGGTTTTTCTGCGTAAATAATTACGCATTATTTTCATAACTACTTCTGGGTCACCATTGGGGTTTTCTTGTTTAGTATTTAAAAAATCATAGGTATTTGACCAGGATCCTACGCCACACTGACCTTTTAGAATATTACAGACTTGTTTTTTGTGTTTAAACGTTAAAATCTTGTTGGCTATTTTTTTAATGTCAGCAGGTATGACTCTTTTGTTATAAAATACGGTTTCATATATGAGTTGCGACATATTGCGTCCTTTTAGACCACAGTATGTAAAATTGTCACTTGCATTTATTTGGAGACCTTTATAATTTATACAACTAAATCCGAAATCTATGATTCGGGGCATTATATAGCCGTCGTTGTTTCTGATATACATACAATTATCCGACTTGAAATCACGGTGATTAAATTCCAGTTTTTTGTATAATTCTGCCAAAATAGTGCTGATACACAAATAGGTGTGGGCCAATTTAAGGCTTGTTAGTTTTTTTGGTTCGTTGACCCAGCCTTTAATCAGGTCATCAATTGTTTTGTGCATTAATTCGCAAAAGATGTAACCGGTGCGGGTTTTAGTATTATATCCAATATTGTAAATTACTGGCGCAAAAGGACCCTTTAAATGAAGCGCTGGATAATATGAATCTTTTGTAGTGTCTGCCACAATAATTTGTATAATGGCCTCCATTATTACACTTTCTATATTGTCGTGTATCTCTTTCACGATTAGGACCTTGTTGTTACTTGTACATAGATACACATCTCCATATGTACCGGAACCTAGTTTTTGTCCCTTGGTATAGATTTGTTTATTGGACTCAATCGTATAGACATCGGAGTCTTTATTATAGTCTATTTGCGATATTCTTTTCAGAAAATCAGTTGGTAACACTGATTTTGGTTCTTTTGGATTAATTTGCCAATTCAGGCCGTACTGACTTAAGTCAAACATTTTCCTGCTATATAAAGTTATTTTTGTTTTAATA
>Ga0214923_10002117_pt1 | contig 27001 bp, 22 predicted proteins | sample LL1510_MetaG_FD_177993 | JGI IMG/M metagenome (GOLD analysis project Ga0214923, IMG submission 177993) | Freshwater microbial communities from Lake Lanier, Atlanta, Georgia, United States - LL-1510 | ecosystem: Environmental > Aquatic > Freshwater > Lake | place: USA: Georgia | collected...
AATTAAGTTGGTGATTTTACGCATTGCTTTTGAAATGATAATTGCTTTTTGAGTTGCATATCCCGCCTGGTCATAATCAGCTGAAATCTCAACCTTTGTTGATGCACCCGCTACGGAATCCACTACAATTGTAACCAATTTTTTTCTATCGGATTTTCTTACCGAATCAATAATCGAATCAATTGCTTCAAAAATATCTTCCACCGTCTCCAATGGAACATACAACATCTTTTTCAAATCAACACCAATCGCTGCCAAAAACTCCTGATTAAGTGCGTTTTCAGTATCAATGTACACACCTAATCCACCCCTCTTTTGCGTATCCGCAATTGAGTGAGCCGCTACTAATGATTTACCACTACCTTCCAACCCCGTAATTTCACAAATTCTTCCAACAGGCAAACCACCATTTGTTCGGTTTGAAATAGCTAAATCTAACATTTCAGAACCAGTAGACACCCACTCGTCTAAGTCGGTGGGTGTCTGCTCTGAACCATCTAAATAATAGGCTACTTTGTGCTGGGATTTGAACTTCTTGTTAAGATTATCAGCAAGGATGGTAGATAGTTCATCACGAACTATATCCACTTTAGGTTTACTCATACCGATTAATCGTTAAAAAGGTCGTCAAATGCTTCTTTTACTGAACTAGCTTTCGTTGTTGTTGGTGTGGATTCTACAACTGCAGGTTGTTCTGCTTTTGCTTCTTCTTTTACCTCACCAGTTTCCAACCAAACCTCCAACATAGCCTTCAACTCATCATAGGTATGTCTTTTGAAAATGGTTGTTAAATCAGCTTGACTTTTTACCAACTGAACGATATTCTTATCTTCAGTCATAGGTGTGGTATTTGGTTTTACCCTAATAAATGTTTCAGGATAAGATTTACCAACCTCTGCGGCTGATTTGAATTCTACAGTGATATCCCTACCACTCATTGGGTCGGTCAAATCACCATAATCTGGGTCTGCGAAGAACGCAAGGATTTCTTGGTAAACCTGCTTACCAAAACCCCAAAATTTTACACCCTCTGATTCCTCACCTCTTACCAAAATAGGAACATAAGTTCTCATCTTTGGTGTCAGCTTCTTAGAGAGATTGTAATCTTCCCTATCCTTTGTTGCTTTCAATTGCTCTGAAAATTCAACGATAGGGTCTTTCTCACCAAAAGAAATGGGTGATAGAATCGTCTTACCACCAAAATCAAAGTGGAAATACAACTCAATAAAAGGGTTTTCTTTGTTGTGCACATAAGGCACTAATCGGATTTGCTGCTTACCTGGATTCGGTTTCCATAAGGTATCAGTCTTTTGTACTTTTGTTTGAAGTGAATTCAAACGGTTTCGGATTGCATTTAAGTCAATTGCCATAATTACTCCATTTTTTAATAGGTTAAACAAAAATTATAGTCACTAATATACAACATTTAGTTGACAATTCCAAATGTTTTTTCAAAAAAATTATTTTTTATTTTTTTAATCTAAATTCTCTACTCTATAAATAGTGGTTCGCATAAATTTAAAACTATCATCGGAGGTTAATAATACCCCATTTTTATAATCATCCCAATTCAACATATAATTCTTATCTAAGATACCACCATTTAACGATTGAATAAGCCTGTTAAGGGCGTTTATTGTATATAAGGTGTTTGTTTCTCTTTTTCTATGAACCATAATTGTATTTGGTAAAAATTTTGATGATGGTGATGGGATGATATTGTAGCTGATAACCAACTCTTCTGAATTTTCTAAAGTCAATACGAATATCTTCTTACTGAAAAGAGTAAACCCAGTTTTTATAGTACCTAAATCAGAATCGCATTTGGGTTCGGTTGTAAATGTTATCAGTAATTGTGTTTTCACTCATAGCTCCGTTATTTTTGTCTTTTACTATCTACTTTTTTAGAAATACAACTTCTCATATCTTTTCCAAATCCACTTGCTACCTTTTGGGAAGTTCCCGCGGTTCTCCAAGTATCCTCAACAATAGAGCGAGTCCCATTTTCATCTGTAATAAAGATTGAACCTGAAGATGCATCTATTTTACATTTTTCTCTTAAATATTTTTTTAAATCAGCTTTACCTTTTGATGTTGAAGTATCCCCTTTGAATCCAGTTTGTTCAGCCAAACAACTACGAATATGTTCTGGTTGTGCACCTCTAATACCCATTTGTAAAATCATTTTACCATCACCACCATCTATGTATGAATCAAAATGCATTGCATCCATTACGGTTGAAATGTATCCTTGCGTATGTGGCCCGTTTATACCATCTTTTGGATAACCGGCATCGGCATCTGCATTACTAATAGTATCCACCAATTTTTTATGAGATGCATTGACAATATCCTTTTCCGACTCTTTTGTATCAATAGAATCCAAAACCGATTTATCATCAAAATTAATTTTTGGATATTTTTTCTTAAAATTTGCCTTTTGAGCAAATTCTCCAATTTTAATGGTAATCTTACCATATGGTTCATATGCTGGAGTTTTTCCGTTAGCAATCAAATCACGAGAGTGATTTTGCATCTCAACTAATAATTCTTTACTTGATAGTTTATTCACATCAAGACCTTTGCCTTGAAGATATTTTAAGTATCCATTATTAGATTTTAGTTTATTCATATATTTTTTCATCTCAGGAGTATCACATATTTTAGCAAATGAATCGCTAATTTCAATATCATTAGTACGATTAACAGTTGCCTTCTTAACATCCGATACCTCAGAAATACTCCTATCAAGTGATTTGACTACCGTATTCGCAACATCGTTACCATATTGGTCTTTAATGATTTTAAATCGGCTTGCAGGAGTGGTATTATTTTGTGGGTCACGTAACGAACTATCTTTTTTATTGGATATTGATACAATAGTCATATTGCCGTTTTTGTCCTCACCAATTACATATGTATCGTGATACTGTCTATACTTACTAAAAGATTTTATTTCATCTTCATAGTGTTTAATTGCGTTTTTATCACCACTTAATTTGGCGTTTTTTAATTTATTCTCTAAAATAGATTGAGTCTTATTATCAAGTTCAGTTGTAGATTGTACGGTGGTATGTGGTTTTGATGTATCTAATGAAGTATTTTCTTTTAGAATTTTTCTTGTAGCCAAAGTACCATCATATGCGGTTCGAGCCCATTCTCTATACGCCTCTTCGTTTTCTGCAAACCCAGCTTTTCCTTTTAAGTAAAAAACCGAACCCTTAATACCTTTTATTCTTTCTAACTCTTTATCTGCAAATACCTCACGAGTTGCAATATATTCAGCGGCTTCATCTGAATCAGGATTTAATCCTAACGCTTTTAAATCACGAGCGTTGTCAGCAGTTAATTTTGATTTTTTAAACTTTTCTTTTTTAGCATCAATAGCTTCTCTATTTTCAGATTTGAATTTTTCTTCATCATAGGTATTCATCGTATTACAATAACGAGATTCACCTTGTGATGCAACCGGACCACCTGCACCTGCAATACCCATATCTCTATCTCTCTCAAGAGAGGCCTGTTCCTCTTTCATTTGAGATTGAACTTTTAAATTTGGAAAATCTGAATCGGAGTTTGAATCTCCACTATCCGATTTTTCTTTTTCTGCTTTTTCTATATCACTTTTGGTTGCTGGGTCTTGTGTTGTTTTATTAAATTTTTTAACCTGATATACTGAACCTGATTTTTTATTCTTAACCCAAACATCTTCTTCTAAATCCATTGTACCCGATTGTTCCATCTCCCGCTTCTTTTTCAGATATTCTTCTTTTTCAATATCGGTCATCATACCAAACTTAATAGCATCCAAATCCTTTTCTAATGGATTTTCCTCTTTAGGTTTTTCTTCCGTTGGAGGTGTTGGGGATTGTTCTAATAAACTTTTACGAAATTCGTAAGCAATATCACTACCATACAATTCCTCTATTACATGAGTAATCGTATTAATAGATTTTGTACTATGTGGGTTTATGAGTTCACCCCTTATTTCATTCCAAGTAAGTTGGGTTATTTCATTCAGTATATTATCTATAAAACTATTATTCTCCATAAGTATAAATATCTTTATTATATAGTAAACATATTCTTATAGTCATCTCCAACCTCTACCTTTACAGGATATCCACCCCACTCCATAATCTCTTTTACCTTTTGTGGATATGTATCTATTTCATCTTCGGATACATCAAATAGGATTGAGTCATAAGTGTAAAGAACAGGTATTGATTTATAACCCTCTAATTGTTTACTTAGTTTATTTATAATAAGTATGTTTCTTTCCGTTTCTAATGCTTGTAAAATATAATTGAATAGTTTATTTTTGTTCATTTCCGGCATTTTTCTAATAAGCCGTCTAAATATTGGTGTTTCAACTCCAGCATTAAACAAATACTCATCCCATAACTTATCAATTACGATAGAAACCGATTCGTAGAATGGTATGTGTTTATACTCATCCTGCACCCCACCATAGAGTTGTCTAAAGGTTATTGGTTTTGCTTGCTCCATAGGTACTCCATACTGTTGACCTAACCAATTGTGAGCGGATATATCCGTTGGGATGGGTTCACCTATCAAACCACCAATTAACCTAATGTGGTAGCCATCATAATCAAAACTGAACAACTTACCCCCTTCAAATCGAGATATAAACCTACTTCGGGTATCATCCCCCTTTTTCAATGCAGCATAGTTAATACCATTGAAAGCGTTGGATGGGCGGGAGGTGGATGTTAAAAAATTATAGTGTGTCATTTCCAACCCATCTTTGGATTGAAACCCATTTTTTTCTATACTATACAGTGAGTGTGGATACAGCGTAGAAAAGTTTGTAGGCTCTACATTGGTTGATAAGAACAATTTTTTCCATTTACCAAACATCTCATAGTGTTTTAGTATGGGTATTAAATCTCCTACCTTTGGTATCCCCCTCCGTCTGAAAACATTGTGTATGGGTAACTCATCTACATTATATTCTAAACCTAAATGAAATAGGTATGCCTGTAAATCATATAAGTTATCGGTTTTGTGATGATATAAAAACGATTTTAAATCCACTACAAATATCTTCTTAAATCTACTCAAGTCTAACTCCCCACCAAATGGTTCTACATCCAAATTCTTATAGTTAATACAACAATCTATCTCCCCATCGGAAATGAATAGGCAAGATAATTCCGTTTGAGCAGGGTGTTTGCTCAAAGAACTATATATTGGATAGACCAAAACCCTGTCCGTAGACAGGGTGGTTGAGATTTCATTAAAAATCATTCAACAAATATACAAAAGAAATTTGAAATTACAAATAGAGAACTTCAATATTGTAACCCGAAACACGATAAACCGAACTAAACAACCCACCTTCGGTTTTTGTTACTTTGTAACCAAGCGCTTTCATCCTTCGGGCAAAAAGGAGTTGTGAATAAAATGGGACTTTGAATTTTTTCCAATATTTTTTCATAGTGTGGGGGTTAATATCTCAATCAACTTACATAGTAAAGATACGAAAGAAACCCCACATTTCCAAGCCTTTTATATTAAATTTTCATTAAAGTTATCCACATTTTGCTCTAAACCCACGAAATAGTGTCTAATTTAGTGGACACTAATAGGAAAATTGGATTAAATTTCTTAAAACCAACCCTATTTTTGGAACAACAGGTTTTAGTGAATTTACCACTTTTTGATTAGCCTCTATAATACTTTCTTTGGATACATACTTGAATCTACCAATTTTCCATCTGAATTGTTTCTTTAAATAAAATGGGTTTGTTAATTCATTATAGTTTTTTTGTGATATTTCAGCAATGTTTATTGGATAGTTTGATTGAAATGCCACATATCTATCAATATAACCCCTATCGTAATCATCTTTTTTTGGAAATGGGATATAGTGTGTTGGATAACTTTTAAAATTATTTTTAAAGAAATTTTTTGTCAGTACATTATAATCAAATAAAACATCATCACCTAAATTATTAAGATTTTTTTCAGCAAAAAGTTCAACCGATACACCATCTATATAAAAAGATTCGGTGTACATTTCACCCGTACTTTTATATTTATGATATTTACCAAAATATTGTTTACCATTTTCTAAATAAACATTTCCTCTACTATCAAATACAGATAAATCGCCTGGTGGATAATATAATTTTTTTCTAGCCATAATTTATTACCTTCCCCTAACTAAGACCCGCGGCGAGATTCAATTTATTTCCGATTGTTTTGTAAATTTGCTTACGGCCATGTGGTTCAATCGGGCCTATTGGTGTTGGAATTACTGTAACCCCACTTTTTTGAAATTTTTCATAGTATTTGTTAACGTCAGCCTCTTTGACATTTTTATTATATTCGGACCACCCCCAAGACCCTTTTATAGCAAATAATTTCGCATTTGGAAATTTCTTCTTTATGTTATCTACTAAACCTGAAATATTATCGCTTTGGTTGAAATTACCATTAGTTCCGATACATATCGCAATGTTTTTAACTTCTTTTGAACCGGGGTGGTTCAAAACAGCAGAATTAAGCCATTGCAAATTTTTACCACCGTACCAAAGTGCGCTTTCTGATTGGGTATTAGAAAGAAGCTTGAATTTATCACCAGTACCCCAAGCAACATAAGGTGATTGAGAGTCTCCTATAACTATATTATTTTGTAAAGTAATTTTTTGATTGGAATCAGGTGCGAATCCGAAAACTTCAGCCTCTTTTTGTCTCCTCTGAACCAGTGCGGGATATACTTTACCTGTTTTTGCCCCTTTTGTTGGTCCGTTTGCTATTTCTCTAGCTGCGGCCGCAAAATTATTTTGGCTAATATAACTTTTTATCCTTTTCCCGTATTCCCGCGCTTGTATAAAATAGGCTCCTGCATTGTATGACAGAGAAACTAAAGCTGCTTTTTGCGTATCATTTAATTTCTTCCAGTTTTCTTCACCCAGGTCATTTATTACCTGCTTTCCATACACATTCTTTATTTCATATACTAATGTAGCCTCTGCGGTCTGTGGCGTAAAGCGTGTAGTTGAAATTACGTCCTGCAGTTTGTTGTTTACAAGTATTTTAGATGTACCATAACCTGCACGAGGTGTACCTTCATCATCCTTTGGTTCAGCTATGAAACCTTCAAACCCAATTATTAGGTTTTTAGCTATCTCTTCCCAAGTTCCTGTTAAATCTATATCTGATATGGATACATTGCCTATACCACCTTGAGATGGTGTATAAGTTATACCTTTTGCTATACCTGGATCTTTAGAAATTTTACCATCAAAATCAAACATCATTTGCCCCTCTAAATCCATTGTCCAATCACCATTTGAAAACTTATGCCCTTGCTTTAAAACAACAAAATAAACATTGTTTCTCGTTAACATTGATGGTAATCCTGCGACTCTAAATGTTTGTCCAAATAAATTTTCTGCATAACCATCAACAGTAATTGTAACAGTTACACCATAAGAATAGCCTGATATTGTTCCAGGATTTTTTGCCCAAATTTTTTTCATTACCACCAAAGTATCAGATACAACAGCCGAATCAAATACCGAATAGGCTGCAAACATATCGGTAAGTTGTGCTTCAGGAGTTTTTTGCGCGTCGTTGGTTTTGGCGGTTTGATTACCCTGATTAACTGTATTTGTATAAGCAAGATTGTTGGATGTGCTTTCTATTGCCGATGTTGCTACCACAATTTTGGGTATTATAGCTTTTCCATCATCACCTGCAACAGCAGTTCCAACACCTTTTGTTTCGCCGGGTTTAGCACCATATTTGGCATCAGCCTCTTTTGATACATTAACCGGTGCTATTACTGCATCTTCAGTATTATCAGGACAACCAAAAACACCTCCCTTAATAATTGTAGCAGAACCTCCCTCACCACCATTTTGAGCAGCTGAAAGGGCTATTGCGGCCATTTCGGAATCGGTTGTTGATTGTACACTTATACTTCTAACCAAAGAACCTAATTCCAAAGGATTTACTATAGTATGGGGAATTGAAGATTTTATTACCGTTTTTCTATCAGTAATTTGATATCCATATTTTTGCTTATTTTCTTCATCTCCAACTTGGTTGTATGGTATAACTTCCATTTGAACAGCATTACCTAAATTTTCATTTATAATACCGCATACTTTTTTAAAAAATTGTAATATTGATTTTTTTGTTAAATGGGGCGTATCTGATTTATCTCTTCTAATTTCTTCTTCTATTCTTTCTAATTCTGATAAACATATAAAAAAATCCTGTGCACCTGGAGATAAATCTAATGTACCACTATATACAGCACTCCAACCATTTATTAAAGATGTGGGATTTGCAGATTTACATAAATTATGTGTTAATTTTGTTACAGAGTCGGGAGGAATAAAATAAAGGAAACCCTTAAAATTATCGTTTGTACTTATATTATCATTAATTGTTTGGATTAATTTTGTAAGCGATACATAAAAAAATTCTTTTTCTTGAACCCCGGATGTAAACGGAATATATGTAATCCATGAGGAATCAGGAATTGTAATTGTTGCTTTTGAAAAAGAACCATTACCCTGAGCCAACCCACCACCTTTACCTGTGATTTCCCCATTGCTAGTAGTTGTCGTTTGTGAATTAGTAGAAGTTGTTTGTTGTGGTGATGTACTGGTTGTAGTTGTTTGTGGCGATGTATTGTTTGCATTTGCTTCATTTGGAGGTATAGTTACGCCAAATAGGTTTTCTGCCTCAGCTCTTAAAATACCAACAATAGATTGTGGTACGATTTCAAATCCAGCAGTATTATCGGTTTGACCAAATTTTAATTTAGTACTACCTGCAGATTTCGCAGCGGTATTAAAAGCTGCAGCAGATTGTATATGTGCTCCGGCAAATGTAACTGAACAATCGTAATGTAATTTTTCATTTATTGAAAATTGATAATCTACAATATTACCAAAAATTTTTACACTACTGTTTGTTTTTCCAGAAGAAAGCCAACCCAATGTTAATTCTACTTGATTTAAATGCCTAAAAAAACTGGTGTCTAATTTAGCAAAATCTTCAGGACTATAACAAGTAAAATTAACAGTTGCTTTCCATAAATAAGCATCTACTATGTCATTTGCTCCATCGGCTGACCAATCAATGGATGTTAGTGATGGTGGTGGAACTAATCTTGTTCCAGATAAAATAGATTCATATGGGGAGGTAGAAACAGGTTCACTTTCAATTTTTTCAGTTCCTGCCCCACAAACCCCTTTGCCAGTAGCTCTAAATATGGCATAAGCCCTTCTTTCAGCTACATATTGAGCAGCTATAGGGTTGCCAGCATCAAATGCTTTTGATGATTTTTTAAATACATTTGGGTTTACTGTCTTTTTTCCTATTTCAATTTTAGATTCGGCCATATAGATTTAGTTATTTATACTTATTGAATTTAAAAGATTGTATTCTTCAATTATTGGTTGTATATCAGTTGGTATTCTTATTTGTTTCCCAACAGGAACTAATAAGTCTCCCATACCAATATTATTTGCTTCAGCAATTATCCACCAAAGAGTTGGGTCTTTGTAATATGTCCAAGCTAAATTATCCAATCTATCCGAATAAGAACCTATGATATAAATATCCGATAACTTTTCTTGTATTTTTGGATATGTGAACGATGGATAAAATTGTTTACCTTTTTCATCAAAAAATCTAAATGGTGTATTGTATCTGTTCATGATGTTAGTTTGTTAGTTGTAATCGTATATTGGTGTATTTTCCGTTGAGTGTAGTTTCTTACCTAATAACTTTAATCCAATTGTAACATCTACACCCATTGGGAGTTCATTACCTGCAGAACCTTCATTTAATCCAATTTCCCAAGTAAATTCATCAGGAACTGCGTATTGTAAAGATGAAATTAAAGCGGGGAAGTTTTTATACATAGTTCCCAATGTGAACTTTGTTATATTTCCATGATAACCATTACTAGCTACATAAGTAGGCATTGTCATTTTTGCCAAGTTTTCCAATCTTTGCCACATTGGTTTGAGTTCACCAACAGAATATGCGTAAACCCTAAATCCAAAGTTTAATTCTCTAGTAAATGTATCATACAAATAAGCGTTTTCGGCTCTTCCACTATATTTAACTTCTGTCCAAGTAGGTGTAAATGTTTCGTTTATTGAATTAACAGTTCCTCTGAATTGAACTCTGGTATCAATTGTTTGAAAAATAAGTGGTATTAAATCAGGTTCATCCTTAAATTCATTATTTTCCTTTATATTTTTGTTTTTTGTTCCGATTTTTTTATCGGAGTTGCTAAGTCCTACTCGTTTTTCTATGTTATTTGATTTGTAGTAATCTTGCCCATTATCACCAAAATATGTTTTATGAATACCACTTTTTAATTTTGTTATTTTAGTTCCGTTTTGATTGTATTTAGACCTAAAATCATTGAAAGATGTTTTGGTTATTGATGCATCATTGGCAAATTCTCGTATTTGATTATAATTTAAAATTTCCTCACCACCAACTACTTTTAATTTATTAGATGCGTAATTATCACCCTCCCACATTTGCTCATATCCAGATGCAGGAGTTTTACCCTCATCATACGATTTTGCACTTAATCCAAAATTTAATTTGTCATCATCGGCGGTTGGAACTAATTTTCCGTATGTATCTTCAAATGGTTTATCAGTGTCTCTTGGAAGTGTGATGGGTATTTTTGTAGGCCCATTAGGAAGTGGTACTTTTAAATCAACTGGGTTTTCAAAAATTGGATTGTATTTTTGAACGAAATTGGCTTTTTCATCTCCTTCGGTTTTCCCTTTATTACTGAATGTATTCGTTGATGTCCTAATAGTTGATATACCAATCCCGTACAAACTTTCAGGTCCACCCAATTGTGATTCTAATAAAACGGTAGAATCAAAATTACCCAATCTACCCAAAATTATACTATTTTTTCTAAAACCTTCTAATTTAGTAACATACCCAAGACCCAATGGTAATTCGTAATTACCCAAATCTATTTTATCAAATGGTAATAATCCATGCCTTTTAGGTTTTAATCCGATATGTTGCCCCCCAACAGCAATAAGTAAGTTTGCAGGTGTCCATATTTTATTATATCTATTTGTAAGCTGCATACCAGCCTGCATTATAGACCAAACTATACCTTTCGGTGATAATATAAATTGTCCTATTCTCGCAACATCCACCAATGCTCTTTCAGTTGATGTTAATACACCACCTCTGATTAAATCAACTCCCATTATACTATCAGCACTTAAACCCAATCCCCACTTTTGTGGTTCTTTGTTGTTTTTTCTTTGTATTCCCCTTAAAATAAAAGGTTGTCTGAAAAATAAAGGGTATGGGTTAAAAGAATCATCTTGCAAATTAAATTGACCATATACTTTTGTTAAGTATGATGGTGAGTTTTCTTTTATTAATAAATCACCAATACTCACATAGTTATCTTCATATCGTTTACCACCAGGTTGCCACTTTTGATTACCTGTACCATAATACTTTGCAGCAGAGCCTTCTAATTTTATTTTATTTCCTGGCAAAAATGAAAGTCCAAAATCACCATCAAATTTTACTTTGGGAGATGTAAATGTTTCTCCACTAATACCTGTAAATTGTGATTTTGTTTTATCAACAAAGTTTTTTGTAAATCCTTTTGAATCATCATCTCCAAACCAATTAGTAATGCCTAACTGAGTTGTAATTTTGTTTGATGTAAATTGATTTGATAATATATCAATGCCTCTAAACTGAGATTTACTTCCGGGATTAAAGTTTTTTGTAAACCCAACAGCATCTTCATTTGAAAAAAAGTTTACTGTTTTTAGTTTAGAGTTTTTTATTCTTTCCGAAAATGTATTTACACTTTGCGCATCAACAAAATTGGTTTTTAGTTGTTTTGCATTCATTGTAAATCCAGTAGAATCTGTATTTTGGAAAAAATCCACAGAAGTAGGTGTTACTGCTTGAGAATCTTTATCCAATATTATATTAGTTTTATTTGGTTCGGTTGTTGTAAAGCTTGGTGAAAAATTAAAATTTGTTGGAGTTGTCTGCCCTTTAAACTTTTCAGTATTATCTACTGGAGTTGGTGTTGTTTGACCTAAAAATTTAGATTCTAAACTCATTTTATTTGGGTCGGTTTGGCCTAAAAATTTAGATTCTAAACTTTCATTTAGACCGCTTTTGCCCGTCCCAACAATAGGTGATTGGTTTGAGAAATTAGATTCTAAATTTTGAGTTTGATTATTTCTACCCGTCCCAACAATAGGTGATTGGTTTGAGAAATTAGATTCTAAATTTTGAGTTTGATTGTTTCTACTCGTTCCAACAATAGGTGATTGATTTAAGAAATTAGATTCTAAACTTTCATTTAGACCGCTTTTGCCTGTTCCAACAATAGGTGATTGATTTAAGAAATTAGATTCTAAAGTTTGAGTTTGATTGTTTCTACTCGTCCCAACAATAGGTGATTGGTTTGAGAAATTAGATTCTAAATTTTGAGTTTGATTATTTCTACCCGTCCCAACAATAGGTGATTGGTTTGAGAAATTAGATTCTAAAATGTTTTCTTTAATATTCTCATTAGCATATCTTCCAGCCTCACTCAACCCATTAAGATTAAAATTTTTTAATACATTATCATTTTGGGGCAAAACTTTTGATATTTTTGGTAAAGGTTGTGATTCTTCTAATTTATTTTTTTGTTTAATCGGTTCTACTTTAAAACCAACCTTTTCTGGTGTATCTGCTACTATTAGTGGTGTAGTTTCACCTTTAAACTTTTCAGTATTATCTGCTGGAATTGGTGTAGTTTGACCCTTAAACTTTTCAGTATTATCTGCTGGAATTGGTGTAGTTTCACCTCTAAACTTTTCAGTATTATCAAATGGTTTTGGTGTAGTTTCACCTTTAAACTTTTCAATTTTTTCATAATTGGGTGTAGTTTGACCCTTAAACTTTTCAGTATTATCAAATGGTTTTGGTGTAGTTTCACCTCTAAACTTTTCAGTATTATCTGCTGGAATTGGCGTAGTTTCACCTCTAAACTTTTCAATTTTTTCATAATTGGGTGTAGTTTGACCCTTAAACTTTTCAGTATTATCAAATGGTTTTGGTGTTACTACACTTTTTGCGGGTGTTTCTTTGAGAGGGGTTTGGGGGGTTAATTTATCACTTAAATCAGAGAGGGGTGTAAGATTACTCTTACGATTTATTTCAACCGATTGAGTATCTATTATAGGTCTTTCAATAGGCCTTCTAAACTTTGATAAATCTGATTTTAAATCTGTCAACGCCATTATTCATCCCCAATTATTTATTTACATAACTATTAGATGCTCTGGATGCTCTATTTATTTCACCAACAATTTTATTATTTAATACCACATTAATTGGTTGTGCCTTAATATCTGCTCTTAACCCTCTAATTTCCTCTAGTAATGGGTCGGATTGTTTTTGATTATTTAAAGTAGAATTTTTTGAAGAAGATGATTCTTCTGAAGAACCACCCCCATATCCAAGAGCATTTGCTATTAGGGCAATACCAGCACCTAATGCAACCAAACCCACTAATGTTGGTAAAACAGGTTTTATGACTGCTAATCCAATTGCTAAGGCTGCTAATCCTATTCCAAGTGGTATTAATGCCGCTCCAAATAATGCAATTCCACCGGCCATTGATGCTAATAATGTAAGTGATTCTGATAATTTTGAAAATTCTACAACTCCCTCTCCTACAGATTTTAAACCCGCACCCAAAACTATAAGAGCAGCACCAAGTGCCAAAAATGCAATTACACCAGTAGCAAAAGCCGCGGCCGTAATTGGATTGGCAAGTAAAAAACCCAACCCAATCATAGCGGCTGTCAATAAAAATAAAGATGCAATCATAGCCCCAATTTGTTCCGCACCTATATTCGTAAATTGTTGGAGTGCCAGACCAAGAACATATACAGCTCCAGCCATTATTAACATTGCGACTGAACCCATAGTTACATCTTTTGTAAGTTTACTTAATCCAAGCATTGCCAAACCAAGCACACCTATAGACGCAGCAGCTATACCAACTTCATCCATACCAACATCACTCATTTCCTGCAATGCTTTCGCAAAAACGAATAATGCGGCTGCCATAATTAACAACGCAGCAGCACCTTTTATTAAACTTGTTGCGTTAATACCACCCATAGCATTAGCTTTGCCCGCGGCACCTGAGGTTGGACCTGGCGCCGGACCTGGTGCCGGACCTGGTGGTGGTTTAAATCCGCCTGAAAATCTGCCACCGGGCCCTCTATTTTGAGCCATAGCCTGAGCTTGTTTAGAACCGGTTCCTGCAAAATTATTCCCACCTACTCCAGAAGCCAATGTGGAAGCTGCTGCACCACCAGCAGCGACGGTGGTTTGTGCGGCTTTAATACCAAGTAGTTTAGCAATAAAACTACCGGCTGCTACGATTCCTGACTTAATAGCCCCCAAAACCAAACCAAAACTTTTTAAAACAGGCCCACCCATAAAAAAAGAAAACAATGCTGCTTGTAGTATTAGTTGTCCAAACCCACTAGCGCTACCAATAAGAAATTCACCAAAAGTCCCAAAAACCGATGTAAGTGAAGCAAACAAACCATTAGTATCTTCAACTTCGTTACCAAATGCCGAATATGATGTTTTCATTTTTTCAATTTGCATCAGCTGTTCTTTGCTGGTGCCAATACTGGATTCAAATGATTCCAATACTATTTGACTCATATTTTCAACACCACCCAATTTGTCAATTTCTTCTTGAATTAAACGATTTAATTCTTCTTCAGCTTTAACTTTCTCTTCTTTGCCCGAAGCTATCCGAACATTCATTGCAGCAGCTGCTAATTCGTTCATATTTATTTGTTCACCCGTTAGTAATCTAATTTTATTTGATTCATTAACTAAGTTTTCAATATCTAATAATTGTTTAGCAGAACTTAATATATCTCTTCTACTCTTTCCTTCTTTCGCTAATTTAGCAGATCTTTTAGCAAGTAAATTTAATTCATCTTTAGTAGCACCGATTAAAAGCTCTTCGTTTTCCATAAATTCTTTTGCTACAAAATTAACAGACACACCCTCTTCTTCAGCAATATCTTTTAAAATATGTTTTATGCTATCAACCTCAACCCCAGCAGCTTTAAAATACATTGCCATATCAACTGCGGAATCACTACTAAGCCCACTTAATTCACTAAGTTTTGTTACAGATTGAATCATTTTATCAGTTGCCATATTAACATTACCATACTGCTCTACTAACGATGCTGCTGCGTCATCCACCGCCTCTTGTCCATACAGTAATCTGGTCATACTAAATCTTGCTTTTGTTAGTTGTGCTGAAAACTTTACAGCATTACCATAACTCAATCCTATACTATGTGTCAAATGCCAGGATTTCTCAAAAAGCTCTGTTAAACTTTCTTTGGCCGCATCTATAGCTTCAGTAACAGCCATAAAACCTATGGCAATTGCACCACCACCGACTAACAGTTTATTTAATTCTTTACTAGCACCCAATGTTTCCAACAATTCATCTTTAGATTCTTCTATAGATTCTTTTATTTCAATTTCTAAATCTATTTGTTTCTTTTTTCCCTCTAACGTTTTTATTTGAATTTCAAACGCTTCTAAAACTTTTTCTTCAATATTTTTTTGGTTTTTTAATTGTTCAGCAATATATGTAGTTATTGCTTCTTGATAAGAAATTAATTGTTCTGAAATATCAGATGAATTTGTAATACCGCCCACTACTTCCTGCAATTCGGCCGAAAGATCACCAGTTTGACCTGTTACACTTTTAAGTTGATTCTCAAAAGTATTTAGGGCATCATATGCGTCAGATAATTCTTTTTGTATGTTACGAACATCAAAATTTTCGGTATTTTCCATTAAAATAAAAACCTATTTAATTCTACGAATATAATTACCATTTTCATCAAAGTTAAGTAAACGTAAATAACCTTTGGGAATTTTATCCCAAGAACCAAATTTATCTATCAAATAATTTTTTAAATTTGTATTTAAATCATTTAATTTATTTTCAAGATTTTTTCGGCGAGAATTCACAAGATACGAATTTAACCAATCTAAAAAACCTTCATTTATATTGTATTTTTTCAATACTTCCCTAAGTTTAGATACTTTTATTTTCATAGTTATCCCTAATTGATATAATATAAATATAGAAATACCCAATATTTCTATTGGGTATCTCATACTATCTTCTTCGTGATTGTGATTTTATTCTTGCAGCCTCTTTATCATGTGCCTTTTTTTCCTCATTCTTAAACTCAATAATTTTGGTTATGTAAAAAGTTCTCATCCACACAGGCATATTATACACATCGGACCAGGTAAATCCACCATTACCATGAAATATTAAATCAAAGATTTGGGAATGTAATAACTTTCTATACTCAGGTTGATGGCCAAAAAAAGGAAACATCCATAGGTAGACTGATTTCCCTCCTTTCCCCGGTTTCATCGGAAATAAACTCATACATCAAGTTTATATCAGGTGTAACCTCATTTATGTATTTTCGTAACTCCTTTGAATCTCTTGCAAATAACTCATTGTCTACAAAGTGATTTATTTTTTGTTGGTTGTATTCCCCATCAACTGAAAGAATTATTGTTTTTAATCTTGTAGTCAGTTCTCGTGAAACATCATCCTTCAATTTTTTATTAACCCTTTTTAATTCTTCCAAATCATATTTTACTTTTCGTTCCTTTGATTCTGTCATTGCCATAAAAGTAATCTTGCGTTTTGAAGCGGGTAATTCAAACTCAAATTCGTTTTTGTTTAATTCCACCTGAGCCGAACCATCGTATGGTTTATTTTCAAATTGAGTTAAATCAATACTCTCTTTTTGTTTTTTATTTGTAAACGGGTCAGTAATCTCAACCTCATAATCTTTACCATAACCTAAGATGCGGCTTGCAATCATTATTGCGTTTTTATCACCTACTGATAAATCAACATACTTAATAGGTTCACCATTACCATTTGATACAATAAGCGATTGGAATAACTTATCCAATACCGAACCATCTTTGATGTAAGATTGGGTAGTTAAAATATCTTCTTCTTTTGCAGTCATATATTTTAATTCCACCTTACCTGATGATAGGGGGTTATCCTTACTATAAATTAAACCCCGTGAGGGTAATTCTATAATTTCAGTTGGAAAATTGTGCTCTTTTAGTTTTTGGGTTTCGTAGGCCTGTTTAATACTCTCTACAACCTCTTTATTACTTTGTTGATAATCATCCGTTAGATTTTGGCTCATAACTTTTCTCCTTTATATATAAATACAGAATTCAGATATTTTTAATTTAAAGATTATAACTTGGGTGCAATTTCATATGACAACTTTTACAAAGAGTAATTCCGCTAACATTTTCCACAGTGTGGTATTCTATTATTTTATCAACAATTAATTTTTTTTCTTCAAAAGTATAATCTATACTTTTATCTACATATTTTAAAAGTATTTCTGACATGGTTTCACCATCATGGTGTACCTCCAAAGTATCATTATCCCCACATTTTTTACATTTAAATTTATCTCTTTTAAGTATTTCATACTTCCAATTTTTGTATAACCTATCATCGGAACGAACCAATACATTTATTGTACTAGTACCACCTTTCCAATTACCATGATTTTTACCCCTCATCATTTCACCACTTATTTTACCACATGCCCACAATTCTTTCATCATTTTAGAATATCTAACTTGTCTATCCGCATCATTGTGAAATGCTATTGCTGTTTTTAAAGAATTATTATGTACTCTACTATCAGTTTCTTTTGTAAGACCTAAATTCCACACTGTTCTTTCGCCATTTTTAAATTGATTTTTTCGGGTATTTGTAGAATTTTGTATTGCCTTTGGATTATGCCCCCAATTATTATGAACTCTAGAATAATGCCCTTTAGCAAAATCTCTAAATTTATTGTTAAACCACTTTACTTCTATACCACAACCACATTTACACAACGGTGCAACCCCACCCAAATAAGTTTCAATATAAAGTTGTGCTGCATTTATTTTATGGGTTTTTTGAGCGTGTACTTTAAAAGATATATAATTATTAAACTCTTTATTACAATTATCGCATTTATAGTTTTCCATATCAATAAATATATACGATTAAGCTTTTTTGTATTTTATGCGTATATAAACAAAAACCCCCCAAAATTGGGGGGTTCACATTTTTCAATTTATATTTTTTACAATCCGAAAAATCAATCAATATTGTAGCACGGCGTAATCATAGGATAATGCCAATTCCACATTTGCTAATTCTGAATCTGATCCATAATCCATATCTGAAAATTTGGCTCTAGTAATAAAAGCCCCCTTCAATGTCCATTCTTCAACTTTATCGCCAACCGGCCCTAATGAATTAAATATAATCTCTTTTTTATAAAAATCAGAATAACCATCTCTACCTGTTACTGATTCGTGATGTAGGCGAACCCATTCCATAACGGCTTGTGCGCCAGATGGAACAATCGGGTCATAAAGTGTAATGGTTAATTCCTGCCATTCAGACCTACCCTTAACATATCTCCTAACATTGAGATGGTCAACTGTTATTCTATTTTGTTGTAGTTCAGGTCTATTTGCTGCTTTAATTAAATACGCAGGAACTCCCTCAATATACATAATAAATCGGTTAGCAACTTTGGGTTCAAAGTTGGTAAACATTATTTCTTGAGGTGTTAATAATTGTGCCATTTATTTCTCCTAATTTATTATAAATATACCCTATCCGAAATTATCCTTCAGGGAATGCTGCTCCAGTTGGTAACACAGTGAAATCTAATACAATGAATTCAGCAGTTTTCGCTGGTTGTAAGAAAATATCACCTTTTAACATATTTCTATCAATCATATCTGATGTGTTGTTTGATTCATCCATTATAACTCTGAATGCGTATAAACCATTTCTTTGTTGAATTGATTCCAAATAAGGATTAACAATAGATAAGAAACGATTTCGGGTTGCCGCATTGTTTTGTTCAAAAAGTAGATATCTTGAAGAAGATGCGATAAACTTCTTAACTGCAATCAACAATCTTCTTACATTGATTCTATCCAACGCAGATGGTTTAGCTTGTAGGGTTTTCTGTCCAAATACGGTTGCTCCCTGACCAGGGAATGTTGCGATTGGATTCACTCTACCAACATACAATTGGTCTCTCTCATCGTGCGTTAATCTTGTCTTAACATCAACTACATTTGATAATCCACCACGATTCAATCCAGCAGGCGCATACCATTCAGCTGCGACCTGGTCATTGAATGCGATAACACCAGGTAGAACTACAGATGGTGGGACCCAAACAGGCTTATTCTTATTCGTATCCATTATCTTAACCCAAGGGTGGTATGTTGCTACATAATTGGAATCAAACGAAGAAAGTGAATTTACAACTTGTGATATACTATCACTCCAAGCACCAGCATCCATTACAAAGAATGTATCACCTCTTTCTTCACAAAGGTCTTTTGCGTATGTGGTTACTGAAGAGTGTAATTTATTAATTACACCAGGAATAACAATCATATTCATATCAAACTCATCAGGATTTGATACTGCATCTATTGCTTTTCTTAACACAATGGAGCCTGATGCGGTCGTCGTAGAACAATCTAATCCCTGTGTGTTTGTTGCTGAAATATCACTACCAACTAATACTTTTCTATTAGGTTGGAATCCATCAAAACCACCTTGAAATGGTATCATAAATTTCCTAGCATCCAATTGAGCGGTTGTAGCACTATCAGTTAAAGAAATATTAGAAGAAGTACTATTTGATACACAAGTAGCCAAATCAAAATCAGAACCAACAGTAGTAGTGCTTGACGTGACGGGAAGTGGATTCAAAAAGTTTAAGTTATCAGTTCCGACAAAATCAAAAGAATAACCTAAATATACATTTTTATTGTATGAACCCGCCAATGATTGAGTTGTTACATAAGTAGGAGATGGAACAGTACCTGCAGTAGATGGAATTGGTGATGTTAAAGCACCAAATCCAAAAGGTAATAGAGATGAATCTATTGCTGCTGCGTCTACATCCGAATTAACTTCTACTCTAATATAAGTTGAGTTGTTATTATAATCACCATTTGTAGATAATCCCCCATTATTATCCACAGTAATATACCTATCACCAATCACCCTCTTAATATAATTTGGTGAAGATGGGTCTAAGTTTACATTGTTAAATTCCTCTAAAGTATTAGGACGAGTATCTGTATCCTGTACACCTTGTCCAAAAATTGAATAAGGAATTTTAGAGGTATCTATTCTTCTTACCACAACAGTAAATGTACCATATTCAGAACCTGGAACATCTGCCGCAGTTTTAATATCTCTGATACCCACTTTGATTTCATAGTTCGTTGAATTACCATGCGATAATGTATGAAACTTAAATAAGTTTACAGCAGTTCCGCTAATCTTTTGTGATTTAATCCAAGGGGTTGATGCTACTGAATATTCGTTAGTAAAATCAAATGTTGCAAATGATGCAGTTTGAACTAAAACAACCTGACCGGTCGCAAATGATGCAGATTGGAATGTATTAAAGTTTAGGTATGTATATGCTTGCTTACTGCTTTTTGGTAAGTATCCAAATGTTTTTGTAAAGTAATTTTCACTAGTTGGGTTTAAGGAAGATGTTGTTGTGTTATTTCCTGTAAACGCACCACCTGAAAGAATTAATCCAAATGATGATGCGGTTACATTCGTTGTTGCACCACCTACTAAATTTCTAACAAAAGATGTTTGAAACAAATCACCAGTAACATCCGAAATAGAACCACTCAAAGATGGATAAAGAACCGCTGCTACGTTATTTCCTTGTGAAGATGAAATAGTTAAAACTAATGGTTTTTTAAATGTGTACCCACTAGTTCCTAGTACCCTAACAATTGTTGCGGCGGGTGCATCCTGCAAATAAGATTGAGCAGTATAAGGAAGGTATGAATCCTCCGTTAAACCACCAAACTTTTGTTGGAATTCATTAAATGATTCAACCCGTGTTGGCACAAACGCAGGTCCTTTGATAGTTTGTCCAATAAGGACAGCACCTATTTCTGCTACCCCTTGAGGTAAAAACGATAAGTCCTTTTCTCGTGTAAAAACACCCGGACTAACAATTCTTTCAGCCATTACATTCTCCTAATATTTTATTTCTTATAATAAATACATAAAAAATTAGGGAAACTTATAATTATTGAACCGTAAAAGTATTTGTATCAATATCGTAAGAACCTACACCATACTTTTGTGTCAATTCCTTACCAAATTCGTTTTGTGATTTAACTAATTCTTTATAAGTTGATATTAACTCTTCTTTTTCAGCTCTTAAATTAGCGAAAATTTCCTCTAACTCTTTGGATTGTATTTCAATTTCTCCAAGCCGTGCCGTAACCGCAATACCTTTTTGACGAAATTCTAAAAGTTTTTCTCTTTCAGTTTCTTCAAATTGTTTTACTAATTTTTCTTCCATAGATTTTGTTTTTAAATTGTTTAACTAATGTATATATAAATATATAAAAAAATTATATAAAATCGTTTTGTGGGTTTGTTTGACCACTTAATCGTGGGTTTTCCGTAAAAGAAATTTTTCCAACTGAATAAACTTTTCTATTGTTTGGATTCATCCCCACAAATTCAGGCACAATGTAGGCTTTTGATACCAAAGTAATACTTGCTTTTACTATTCTATCATCACTCGCATCGGTTATTGTTTCAAAGTCGTATCCATCCCCTTTTATTTGGAATTTGAATCTATCACCAAATGACCTACCTTGAAAGAAAATGATTTGTTCAACTACTTTATTTAGTTGTTCCATATAATCACACCATATATTCATTTCATACTGAACATCTAAATAATCAGGTCTTTCAACTGCAATATATTCTTTTACAGGAGTTTGTCTAGTCAGTATAGAAAATTGATCATATCTATTTGCTTTTGTGTATTTCCGTTCAAATGGTTGATGTGCATCTTCAGAATTTAAATTTTTTAATTTCGCAGCCTGTTGATTGGTTGCTAAAGAAGTTCTTTTGAATACAATTATAGGTGTTTGTATTTTTCCGTTTGCATCTCGCATAAACCCATCTCTTTGAGCAGAAACCCATTTTTCGGGATTTGCATAAATTACTGGAATAGGTATAATTTGCCCATCATCCACCACAAATGGTTTTACATCTTTTACTAAAAAATCTCTGAAAGCCAAATCAATATCATAAATACCAATGGATATATTTTGTGTATTATCCGTATCCCGTCTAACCTGCTTTGCCTTATTTAACTTAGGATTTTCCGATGTGGATGACATCGTCTGCTTTAAATCGGGCTTTTGAGGATTTATATCTCTATATGTATTACCCATCTTATAATCCTATTGGTAAATAACTATCATTTGTTGTAGAGTTTCCATACCTCACATCAATCAACTTAATGGATGTTTGGCGGGTAACATGCGTAAGGCATGATATAGAAATTGATGTTCCGTGTCCATCACCACCATCCCAAGTTTCAGGATTCTTACCTACAAACAATCGGTTTTCATTTACATTATCAACCATAAAATATTCGTTATCCCATTGTATGATATCACCAACGTCTGGCTTAACATCTTTATCATCTTTTAAAGTATCCCTTAAAAAGTTGAATGTGGCTGTATGTGCGTATGATTGTCCAAAATCATCTGAAACTGCTTCGGTATCCTGTCTATCAATTAAGCAGGGGATTTTAACAGGATTATAAAAAACTTTATCTTTTGATTCCCCATAAAGATTTACCAAAGATTCATCCAATACAGGTTTATAATAATATACTTCCGTATCAATTATTTCATTGATAAGTTCTTTGTTTAACCTTCTGATTAAACTAATATCTCTTGCCGAACCAAATAATGCCATTGGATTATCCTATATAAATTGGCATTGGTACACGATTAAGTGTTGATTCTAAAAATTCAGTTTCATCCTTTTTGGCTTCTAAAAGCGACCTTCTGCTTGTTGATTCTAACATTTCTTTGATTTGTGTTATCAACTGCTCTTTTTCAGTTGCGGCTTGAGTTCTTAAATCTGAACCATCCAATGTAACTTCAGCACCAGGTATTGGAATTGAACTAAATTTAGAACGAACTGTCCCTAATACCTCTTTTACTAATACCAATGTATATTTAAATATCCACTGCCTACCATGTGCATTTATATCACAATAATCTAATCTACCAAATGGGGCATTTGAAAAATCGGATACAACATTTGATTTAGCTACTGGGTTATTTCTCTCCGAATCCAATGTATATTCAAAGTGAATTTTTAATCCATCGTATAAATCCGTTGGAAATGGAAATATACGAATCCGTTTACCATATAATTTAAACCCATATTGAGATTTTCTAATCAAGTCGTTAAATTCAATCGCTTGTAAACGAAGGAGGTCATCATACATAGGTTGCATCATAAACGATACACCTGGTGAGTAATTACCCCAACCAAAGGTTTCCATCATTTGTTGTGAACCTAAACCTGTTCCAATAAACGGGTCAAAGTAACGAACAATTGCAGGTGGGTTCTCGTGATGCATTTTACGAATGGTTATAGAATCAGTTGATAAATCACCTGCTTCTAAACTTGCTACCGAACTATCACCTAAATCATAAGTTTGTACTCCAGTTACCATTGTAAATGAGCCTGTATAATGAGTTAATCTACCACCACTCCCCGCTTCAGTTCCGTAATCGGATGCGATGTTTACTACCCCACCAAAGTTATTGTTCAATAATTTTTTGGTAAAGTTGCTAGTTAGAGATGAACCCTGAATACTTAATAAGTTTTCTTTGGTTCGGTATTGGTTTAATTGGGATGAAAATTCATCCACTGCTTCTTCAAAGCATGCATAAAAATCTATATCTTGCAGTTCTATATCCACAATAGGATAACCAAGCCTTAGAGCACACCACTTTGTTACTGAGTCTGCATCAACTTGGAAATCATAATCATTATCAAACCATCCAAAGGGTGTTTTACCAGGAAAGAATGATGATGAGCCAGGATATATTGGAATATTAACTGCCATTTTTGTTATTCTCCGCTACCGTCGGTTGTTGGTTCGGTTGGTTCTACAACCACATGTTTTACATAATGTTCAAATGTTGCCGCAGCGTTTACATCGTTTGCGGTTTTAAGGTTATTGATAACATAGGTTTCTAAAGCATCAATTAGTTTTGAATAACCATCGGTAATTTCGGAGTTATATACCAATGAGTTTTTATCAATTGAATGATATGCTACCGTTCCACCTCCGCTGATATGAACATCCATTTGTAATTGTCCTGCGTATTGTAAATGTGGAACAAGTGTTAATAATGGTGATTCGTGAATCAGGCCTGTTGTTGGGTTTTTGAAATACCCTGTTACTTTTATCGCCATAATATTTTTCTCCGTTTTATAATAAATAGTTTTATTTTTGTTTATGTGGTTTTAATATAATGCGTTCCAAGAAGAACCATTCCAAAAATAAGGTTTTAAATTTGCACCACTGCCACTCGTTGCGAATGATGCGGATGGAACACTACTTGTTGGTAGGGGATGGAGTGGTGATAGGGTAAATAATGCATTTGCTCCTGTAATGTGTAACTGAGATTGTGGGGTAGTAGTTCCTATGCCTATATTTCCATCATCTCTTACATACAGCAATGTTGTATCTGATGAATTTAGTGCTTGAAAAGTAACACCACTACTTAAAGAACTATCCCCTTTAACTACTAATCTTGCTCCAGGAGTTATAGTATTTATTCCCAATCTTCCACCGGCTGTTATTCTAGCTCTTTCAACTCCTTGAGTAAAAAATTGCAGTATAGTAGAAGATCCAAATAAATTATCTTCTCTGGCCGTAATGTAAGAACCTACCCCACCAATATTAACTAAACCAAATGAAGCAGAGGTAGAGGATGGGAAATTTGAATCGTAGTTATATGTGGTTAAATGATTACTGTCTCCTAGTATTTTATAGCTATTATCTATTTTTATATTTCCACCAAGTATATTTAATGAAGATGCAGTTATTGATGTTGCTGTTATACCTCCGTTTACTTGGAGAGTATTTGTTGGAGTGGTTGTACCTATGCCTACATTACCCACAGATGTTATTCTCATTCGCTCGGTAACCGATGTACTTGCTTGAGCAGTACCAAAAGCAAGAAAAGTATCAGGAGTAGCATCTTCAGAAACGGCTTCTATAAAAGCCTTAGTTGTATTCGTTCCGCCTGAATCTGCATCATTGGAACTAAATATAATTCTTCCAATAGGTTGATTGGTAGTTGAAGTAGTATCTCCATCTAATAGCTGTATAAAATTAAGAGAATCACTTCCTCCAACTGGGTTGTAGGTTTTTTGGGTTGGAACGGATGCGCCGTTATTTGATCTTACAACTATAGATGCAGTAGTACCCACACCAGATGCGTTAATGTACAAACTAGGGTTTGGTATTGCAGTGGATGTATTAAGTTGTAATAGCCCTAATGTTGGATTTGTTGTACCTATACCTACATTACCGCTTGAGCTTATATAAAAATAAGTGGATGAACCGCTTTGCACCCTAAAAGTATTTGTTCCTACATCTACAGATGCGGTTATACTCCCCGTGGCTATTTGATTAGTAACTGCAATTCCCATATCACCTTTATCACCCTTATCACCTTTAGGGCCTTTGGATGCTACAGTAACAACTACTGTTTCTTTTTGTAGTACATTTATAGAAGTATCCCTGTTCTTATCAGAGATTACAACCGTGTTTTCGTTTTTGGTTAATTCTACTGAATTTTGATTTGATACAACTTTTACATTTAAGCTATCACTACTCACCTAGTTACCTCTTTTGAAAGTTTTACTATACCTTCCAATAATCTTGTAACCACACCCGTAGAGGATTCTAATTCTATATCGTAAACCCCCTCCGTAAAACTTAATCCAGATGATGTTGCTGCAGAAATAAATAAACCAACACTACCTGATGTTCTTGGTAATATTAGTGATGCGGAGGTTGGTGTTAAATTTAAACCCGTACCATCGGATGCGGTAACACTTGTTATTGATAGATGTGTTGTAGATGAATCTATCGTTGGTCTTATTTGCATCCTTGCCGTATATCCACTTAAATCAACAGGACTTCCATTAGAATCTTTATATTCCAACAATAAATCAGTAGTTGCTCCCTGCTCTATGGTTAATAAGTATCTTCCTGCTGCCATTTTTTTACTCCTCTATTATTAATATAAATATCTAATATTCGTATAATAGTTTAAATATTTCATCCAACGCAGGGTGTCTATGATTATCTTTTAAAGTTACGGTGTAAACATACCCACTTGGTTTTAATTTTGCTACCTCGTGAATAGCAGAATCGTTTGCGGATTTTAAATCTATTTGTTGTGGGTCTCCACATAGTATCATCTTTGAATTCTTACCCAATCTCCCCAATACCATCGCAAGTTGGGATTTCGTAAGATTCTGAAACTCATCTACAATACAAACACAATCATCAAATGTTCTACCCCTAAAGTGAGTAAGTGATACCAACTCTACTTTTTCATCCTGTTCCATCTTATCTAATACAGAAGATTTATCATACACCTTTCGCATATTAGAACGAATGGGAACTAACCACGGCTCTAATTTTTCTTCTAAAGAGCCAGGTAAAAATCCGTTATCTTCATTGGACACCGTTGGTCTTGTAACAACAATTTTGTTATAATCCCTTTTAAAAAAAGAATCTAATGCTATTTGGCAAGCAAGGAGTGTTTTACCACTACCCGCTTTCCCCATTATAAAATTAAATGGGTGTTGAAGAATACTTTGTTTTGCCTGCTTTTGTTCATCAGAAAGTGTAATTGAGAACTTTATATCTCCCTTTGGGACTCGTTT
>Ga0214923_10002118_pt1 | contig 27000 bp, 27 predicted proteins | sample LL1510_MetaG_FD_177993 | JGI IMG/M metagenome (GOLD analysis project Ga0214923, IMG submission 177993) | Freshwater microbial communities from Lake Lanier, Atlanta, Georgia, United States - LL-1510 | ecosystem: Environmental > Aquatic > Freshwater > Lake | place: USA: Georgia | collected...
GGCGCGGGTCGACTGCAACTCCACCCTTGGCGCCACCGAAGGGCACGTCGATGAGTGCGGTCTTCCACGTCATCAGACTGGCGAGTGCGCGAACGTCGTCTAGATCGACCGTCTCGTGAAACCGAATTCCCCCTTTGCGCGGGCCGCGCGCCTGCGAGTGCTGCACGCGATAGCCGGTGAGCACATCGATGCGCCCGTCGTCGCGGCGCAACGGCAACGACACGACGACCTCGCGTTCACAAGCAACGATGGCCGCAACGACGTCGTCAGAAATCTCGAGGGTCTTCGCGGCTCGGCGCACGAAGCGGTTGACGTCTTCGAATGCTGAATGGCCACCGTGAGCAGGCGATTGATGATGTGTGGTGGCAGATGCCGTGTCGGTCGTCGTCATGCTCGCGAACCTAACCACCGCCGCGGGCGTCGTACAGGGGTTCACCACAAGGTTTAGCGTCAGTTCACTCGGCGGTGGCGCGCAGTACACCTAGCCCGCGGCCACTGGTCTCGTCAGCCCGCCGCCACTGGTGCGTCGCTGGTACTCTGCCCACGTGCTCGTTGAAGACGCCGTGTACCAAGCCGGGCATCGCATATCGGGCACCCTTGACCTGCGCCCGAATCACAACGGTGCCAGTGCCCACCTCAACAGCAACAACGATCTACGTAGCGCGAGCGATGATCGCCCGTTGCACACCGACATGTTCGAGTGGGTCGGGTTCGTCGACCCGACCGAAGACGAACTGCTGCCGCACGCCAAACGCTTGGGCATCAACCCACTCGCCATCGAAGATGCGCTCTCACGCACACAACGCGCCAAACTCGATCGCTACGACGACCACACGAGCCTGCTCGTAAAGACCATCGCCTACGACACGCAACGTCGTCGCATCGACGTTGGTGACGTAACCCTCATCTTTGCCCGCCACTACGTCTTCACGGTGCGTCACGGTGCGGTGTTGCCGTTGCGCGACGTACGTAGTCATCTCGAATCATCGCCCGAACGCATCGCGCTTGGCCCAGCGGTGGTGCTGCACGAATTTCTCGACCGATTGGTCGACGAATATCTACACACCGTCGAAGCGTTGCAGCGCGACCTCATCGAAATTGAAGACGAGGCGTTCGGCGACGACCGCCATCTGCCGACCGGTCGTGCCTACATGATGAAGCGAGAAGTGCTCGAGTGTCGACGCGCCGCGGTGCCGCTCATCGACGCGCTGCTCACTTTGATGGAAGGCGAGCTGCCCGGCGTGCCGAAATCATTCGCCCCGAAACTGAAAGACGTCTACGACCACCTGCGGCGCGCCGTCGACGACATTGAGCGCATGAACGAACTCATCGATGCCGCACTCTCGGCCTGCCTCAACATCGCCCAGGTGCAACAGAACGCCGACATGCGTCGAATCTCTGCGTGGGTCGGTCTGGCCGCCGTGCCGACGATGGTGGCGGGCATCTACGGCATGAACTTCTCGTACATGCCCGAGTTGCAAGTGCGCTGGGCCTATTTTCTTGTGATGAGTTGCACGGCGTCGTTCAGCGTCGGTCTCTTCATCTACTTCCGCCGTCGCGGCTGGCTGTAGCCCCAGCACGCGACCGGCGCCGGTGGCTGTAGCCCCAGCACGCGACCGGCGCCGGTGGCTAGAGCCCAGCCGCCGACTACTCGAGGTCGATCGGCTCTTCGTCGTCTTTGCTGAAGCCTGCACCCGGCTGAGCAGCCTCGGCGTTGTTGCGGGCCATCGCCTTTTCGCGTACCCGCTCGGTCATCTGCATCATCACGTCGGGGTTGTCGGCGAGGAACTGCTTGGAGTTCTCGCGACCCTGACCCAGTTGCTCGCCGTCGTAGGTGAACCACGCACCTGACTTCTTGGCGATGCCCAGTTCGACCGCGAGGTCAAGCACCGCACCTTCACGACTGATGCCTTTGCCGTAGGTGATGTCGAACTCGGCCTGGCGGAACGGCGGCGCCACCTTGTTTTTCACAACCTTCACGCGGGTGCGAGCTCCGACGACCTCGGCTCCGTCTTTGATCGACTCGATGCGACGAATGTCGAGACGCACCGACGAATAGAACTTGAGCGCACGACCACCGGGGGTTGTCTCAGGCGAGCCGAACATGACGCCGATTTTCTCGCGCAGCTGGTTGATGAAGATGGCGATGGTGTTCGACTTGTTGAGGTTGGCGGTGAGTTTGCGCAACGCTTGGCTCATCAAGCGGGCCTGCAAGCCGACGTGACTATCGCCCATTTCACCTTCGATTTCGGCGCGCGGCGTGAGTGCCGCCACCGAGTCGATGACGATGACGTCGACGGCGCTCGAGCGAACGAGCATGTCGACGATTTCCAGCGCCTGTTCGCCGGTGTCGGGTTGAGAGATCAGCAGGTTGTCGGTGTCGACACCAATTGCCGCGGCGTACACCGGGTCGAGCGCATGCTCGGCATCGACGTAGGCACAAATGCCACCGTTGCGTTGCGCTTCGGCGACGATGTGCATCGCAAGCGTCGACTTGCCCGACGACTCGGGGCCAAAGATCTCGACCACACGTCCGCGCGGCACACCGCCGACACCCAAGGCGATGTCGAGTGGCAATGCACCCGTCGACACGGCCTCGATGGCCATCGTCTCTTTCTCGCCCATGCGCATGACCGAGCCGGCGCCGAACTGCTTGTCGATTTGTCCGAGGGCGGCCTCGAGGGCTTTGGCGCGCTCAGCGGCGCGTGCACGATCGGGGTCAGCGGCCGGCTTGGCTGCCTTGGCGGGGGCTTTGTCTGCCGCTTTGTCGGCCTTTTTCTCGATGGTCATGGGTGGTGTCCTTTCATTGCGGTTGGTCATTGCTGTTGTGGAATCGTTGCTGCTGGGGGAACGTTGCACCGTACGGATGGGGTGTTGCGCTCTATGGCTATTCGCAGCGTGGTGTGCACCTTGCGGTGATTTCGGTCGTCGCGAACACCTCGACCTTACCTACGAACACCTGTTCGGTCAAGCACCCTGGGGCCTAGTTGACGATTGCCCGCCCGTGGTCTTCGCCATCGTCTTCTGAAACGGGCCGCAAATGCAGGTCAACCGCCTGCCAGAGGGTGTACGAGACCGGGTACCCGAACACCCCCACCAGCAAGGTCACCGCCACGGTCGAGCCCAGCACGGGCACGAGGGCCACATCGGGATACGTGGCAATCACCCCGATGGCCATCGTCAGCAACAACGAGCCACCGGTGGTGATGAAGCTGATCGCCATCGCCCCGAGCATGAAGCCTTCGTAGTTGCGTTCCCACCGCAGACCGCAACCGGCGCATCGCTCGCGGCGCACGAACCACTTGGCGAAAAACGCCCGACGGTCGCCGCAATGCGGGCAGCGACGGAAGAGTCCGCGCAACAGCATCACGCCCAACGACGGCGAGGTCTTCATCGACACGGGGCCCGACCATAGCCGAGCATCGTGAACACGCGATGACCTCGCGTGACCTAGCGCACGAGTTCTTCGACGAAGTCGGCAAACACGCCGGCATACGTCATCGCGGCTTCATCATCGTGCATCACGGAGATCAACCATTGCTCATCCAAGCCAGGCGGCAAGAGAATGCCGCGGTTGATGCCGTGCATCCACTGCGCAAAGGCGAGGTCGAAATCGGTGGCCTTGTAGTCGCGATAGTTACGAATCGGCTCGGGCGACCACGTGACGCAACCTTTCGCGCCAAATTCCACCACGTTGGCTGGCAGGCCGTGCTGTGCAATCACCGAACTACACGCTTCGACGAGACGATGGTTGCGGGCAATCACATCGTCGGTGGCCTCGGGCGTGCACACTTCAGCCAACACCGCACGTGCAGCCGCCATGCACAGCGGGTTGCCGTTATAGGTGCCGAGGTGCACGACACGACGGTTGGTGATTTCGTCCATGTATTCGCGCTTGCCACCAAAGGCGCCGAGCGGCAGGCCGCCGCCGATCGACTTGGCAAGCGCGACGAGGTCAGGTTCGACGCCGAGAGCGCCAGCGGCACCTCTCCACCCAGCGGTGATGCCGGTCTTCACTTCGTCGAACACCAACAGCGTGCCATACTTGCGGGTGATTTCGCGCACCGCTTGCAGATATCCCGACTGCGGCAAACAGATGCCGATGTTCTGCATGACGGGCTCGACGATGAACGCCGCAATCTCGCCACTGCGTAACACCCGCTCGAGCGCTTCTGGGTCGTTGTAGGGGATAACGATGGTGTCGCCCACTACCCCACTAGTGATGCCAGCCGACGACGCAACCGAATGAGGTGCATCGGCAGGGCCCGCGTTATCGAGCGACGGCTTCATCGACACCATCACTTCGTCGTGGTGGCCGTGATAGCCGCCTTCAACCTTGACGATCTTTTCGCGGCCGGTCGCGGCGCGGGCGACGCGCAGTGCATCCATCGTGGCTTCGGTGCCCGAGTTCGTGAAGCGCCAGAGCGGAAACCCGTACCGAGCCGTCAGCAATTCGGCCACCTCGGCGTTGCTCGGGCACGGGGTTACGAAGAGGGTGCCGTCGTCAAGCTGAGCCGAAACAGCCTTGCGCACCGCAGGGTGCATATGGCCTGCAAACAAGGCCCCGAAGCCCATGTTGTAGTCGACATAGCGATTGCCGTCGACGTCGACCGACCAGTACTCCTGCGCGCGGGCAAGCACGATCGGATACGGGTCGTAATCCTGAAAACTTGACGGCACTCCGAGCGGCAACGATTTTCGGGCTCGGGCGTTGGCGGCCTGCGAACCCTTCGTGCGGTCGGCGTATACCTGCAGTTCACGGGCAGTAATTTCCTTCGCCCGTGCGACCAGAGATTGCGTCAGCGTCTTGTCAGCCGCTGGCATGGTTATCAGCTCCAAACGAGTGTGTGCCTAGACACTACCCATACGCAACCGATGCCCCTGCACAGCCTGCGTTCCTTGCGCATTTTCGTGGCAGACTAGAGCGCCCATGGTGGGCGTAGCTCAGTTGGCTAGAGCGCTAGGTTGTGGTCCTAGAGGTCGCGGGTTCGAGCCCCGTCGTCCACCCCAAATCGCTTGACGTTGTCGTTTGTCGTCACAATGCGCGTGCGAGTTAGGCTGTTGCGCTGCGTTACCAATGCAACGACAGCGACATCGTGACAACACAGTTGCCCCTCTAGCTCAGTTGGTTAGAGCAACGGACTCTTAATCCGCAGGTCCTCGGTTCGAATCCGAGGGGGGGCACCACAGGGCGCTCAGGCGCAACCGAGTGCTGGTGCACCGTGCCGTTCACCTTCGAGGGGTACGGTAGGGGCATGTCACGCTTGCAACTCGCTTTGAATGTTCGAAATCTTGACGCCGCTATCGCCCACTATTCGAAACTCTTCGGCACCGTGCCGGCCAAGATTCGGCCCGGTTATGCCAATTTTGCTATCGAGAATCCCCCGCTCAAGTTGGTGTTGATCGAGAACCCAACCGCCACAGACTCCATCAATCACATGGGTGTCGAAGTGCAATCGGTCGACGAAGTGCGCGCCGAACACGAGCGCATCACCAGCGTCGGTCTGCCGACGTGGGTCGAGGGCGAAACCACCTGCTGCTACGCCGTGCAAGACAAGTTCTGGGTTGAAGGCGGCGATCACCGTTACGAGGTCTACACCGTGCTCGCCGACGCCGAACAGATGAAGAACACACCGAAGGTCGCCGACGTTCGCTCTGCCGAGGTGTGCTGCGCACCCGACACACAATCGGTGACTATCACGGCGCAGCGCTAGACGCTCTCTTTCAACTAGACGCGCTCTGAATCAGCAAGACCCGCCGTGAACAGATTCGTGATGCGCGCCTTCGCCTCGTCACGCCTCGATGCGCTCGGGGTGCTCACGATTCTCGCGTACGGAACCTGGTTCTACGGCTTCGGCGTGCTCTTCGACGACCTGCTCGACGCCCACTCGCTGACTGAGGGCTCGCTGGCACTTGCCTACGGCGCTGCAAGCCTGCTGGCGGGCATCGGGGCCATCACCACTGGTCGCCAACTCGACAAGGCCAACCCGCGCATCGCGCTCGGCGTCGTCGGACCACTCGGGTCGGCCCTCTATTTCGCGAGTGCTTCACTGAGCGGCACGGCGTTTCTCTTCACCTATGCAGCAGGCGGTGGGCTCATCGGTGCGGCAGGGTTCTATGCATTCACCCAGCCGCTCGCCGTGCGATTGGGCAAGGCTGACCCGTCACGTTCAATCACCCGACTCACGATCTGGGGTGCGATGTCGTCGCCAATCATGATTCCTTTCACCGAATGGTTGCGCTCACAACACGGCTGGCAGACCGCGATTCGCGTGCCAGCGATCGCGACGATCGCGGCCTTTGCGATGTGCGCGGTGGTGTGCATGCCGCGCGGCTCGCAACCCGGCGCGGCTGGCTCACTGTTGCAAGCGCTTCGCACTGCGGCCAAGCGTCACGAGGTGCGACGATTCGCTATCGCGGCGCTCTTGTCATCGGCCGCTGCGTCGAGCTTGCTGGTGTACCAAGTTCCGACGATGACCTGGGCGGGTCTCAGTGCTGGGGTGGCGGCTGGTTTCGCGAGCGCTCGCGGACTCTTGCAATTGGCCGGTCGACTGCCGCTCGTCGCTGCAATCGAGCGGTGGGGAGCTCTCGAGTTGATGCTCGTTGCCCGCGTCGTGCTCGGTCTCGCGGCCGTCGTGCTGCTCACCTCGGGCATGTTGCCGCTCGCGACGCTGTACGTGGTGCTCGCAGGAATCTCGATTGGAGCGCTATCGGCACTCGACGGCATCGTGGCTCGACGAGTGATTGGCGAACAAGATTTTGGCACCGTGATGGGCGCCGTCGGTTTGGTGGCAACCATCGGAGGCTCATTGAGCCCGATTGTTGTTGGAGTATTGCGCTTCACTTCAGGTTCACCAGTCGCACCGATGTTGCTCACTGCAGTGTTCGCGTGGAGCGCTGCTCTCGTCTTGTTCACCTTACGAAGATTGCTAGGCGCCGCGCACGAAGTGTGACACCACCTCAACGTGGTGCGTGTGCGGAAAGAGATCGAGCACTTCAGCATTGACCAGGTCATAACCCGCGTCGACGAGCAGCCGCGCGTCGCGGGCGGCAGCGACCGCGTCGCATGACACCAGCACCACGGTCGGAGCCGCGGTGTCGAGCAGCGTGGTGACCCCGGCCTTACCCAAGCCGCTGCGCGCTGGGTCGGCAATCACGAGACCCGCCCGCACGGCGCGCCAGTGTTCGAAACGCGTGTGCATCACCGTTGCACTGCGACCACGCAGGTTTTCATAGGCATCGCTGCACGCCGACTCGCTCGACTCAACGAGCACACACTGCACACCGATCGGCACCACGGTGGCGGCGAAGAGTCCGACCCCGCCGTAGGCGTCGACCACGACACCGTCACGACCGTCGAGTGCATCGCCGGCTGCACGCGCCACCGCGTCGACGAGCAACTCGGCCGCCTGCGGCGAAGCCTGAAAGAACGACGCCATCGACACCCGCAACCGCGCACCTGCGACATTTTCGTGAACTACCGCGGCGGCACCGGCCGCCACATCGTCGGGCAAGCCGAGCACTCGAGCCTTGTCGTGCGACCACACGGCACGCTCACCGGTTGCCACCGAGCAGCGAAGGGTGACCTCGCCTTCGCCGCGCACACCCACCGTCGACACCAGCGATTGCAACAGCGGGTGCATGACGAGGCACTGCTCGGTCTCGACCACATCGTGCGACGCCGCGCGACGAAAGCCGAGTCGACCCTGAGAAGTCACCGCCATGCGCACGGTGGTGCGCGATGCATCGTGGGCCACTGCCCCACCGCGAACGATCGGCGCGTCAGGCATGCGCGCCGTGCGGGCAAATGCCTCGCGTACCACGGCAACTTTCTGGTCGTGTTGGGCGTTCGCGGCAAGATGCTGCCAATCACAACCGCCGCACCCGTCGGCCACATGTCGACATGGTGGCTCGACACGCTCGCGTGAAGCAGAAATCATCTGCACGAGTCGAGCGCGCGCAAAGTCACGCTTCATCTCGACGAACTCGACCTCGACTGTTTCGCCAGGCAACGCAGCGTCGACGAACACCACTCGCCCGTCGGCGTCGCGCGCCAGGGCGTCACCGCCTGCCACGAGTCGTTCGATCGTGAGTTCGCGACGGGTGCCGACGGTAAGCGACGCGCCGCGTGGTTCGGCGTCGCTCATCGCCATTGACCCTAGGCTTGAACGAGCATGCGACCCGTGCAAATCGCTCCGTCGGTGCTGCCGGTCGATTTTTCAAAACTCGGTGAAGCAATCGTGGCTCTCGATGCCGCGGGGGTTGATCTCATCCAATGGGATGTAATGGACGGCCAATTCGTGCCCAACCTCACCTTCGGCCCCGACATCATCGCTTCCACTCGTCATCTCACGATGAAGCCCTACGAGGCACACCTCATGGTGCTGACCCCCGATGTGATGGCCAAGCGTTATGTCGAAGCAGGCTGCCAACGCCTGATCGTGCATGTCGAGGCGTGTGATCATCTGCATCGCACGCTCGGCAACATTCGCGAACTTGGCGCCACTGCCGCCGTCGCACTCAACCCGTCGACGCCGCCTGACGAGGTGGAACATGTGCTCGACTTGGTCGACCTCGTCTTGGTGATGACCGTGAACCCCGGCTTCGGTGGCCAGTCGTACATTGCGTCGATGGAGCCGAAGATTCGCATCGTGCGCGAGATGATCAACCGTGCCGGTCTTGCCGACTCGGTTGACCTCGAAGTCGACGGTGGAATCTCACCCGCAACGGTGCGCGGCGCTGCGGCTGCGGGTGCCAACGTGTTGATTGCTGGTAGTGCGCTGTTCAAAGACCCGCAGGGTCTCGGGCATGCAGTCAGCGAGATTCGCGCCGGCGCGACTGCCGCATTCCGCGGATAGCGCCAGTCACCAGCACACGCGTCGCGGCCAATAAGAACAAGAGGCCGAGGCCCGCCACAACCGGCACCAGCACAACCCGCAACAATCCGGCGCGATCATCGAACAACGGGCGCAAGAGACCCGTGTCGATCGGGTCACCATTCACACGCAAGGTGCGCACGGGGTCTTCGAAGTCGGGGCACGACACTCGTTGCACGGCAGCCACCGCGTCACCACCGAACATGTCAGGCGGCACCCGCACCTTCGACTCGAGCACGGGCGTGTCGCCGCGAATGCCCGATGGTGCCGCGACGGCGCCCACCAAGAAGCGCCCGCCTTCGGTGAGGTACTTCACGTCGTCAATCGGATACCGCACCGTGAGCAAACCGTCGCGCAACAAGTCGGCGACGGTGCCAAAGCGCTCAGACTCGACCGCATACAGCACGAAGTTGGATTCAATTCGTTCGACTCGACCGACGAACACGCTGCGTAACGTCTCGGGCAAGGTGCACGACGCAGGGATGGTGGTGACCGCCGATTCGATGATGAGCGCCGTGTCAGTCTCGGTTCCGCCACCTTCGTCGTCACCGCCCTCGTCGGCCATCGGCGCGATCAGCGCGAGCAACGCGAGCGAGGCGCTCAGTAGCCCTTGAATTTCGGCTCCCGTTTTTGCACGAACGCTTCCATGGCTTCCATCGTGTCTTTGGTGCCGAAGTTCACGGTCTGCGCGGCACCTTCGTCGTCAAGCGCTTCTTCCATCGTCACGTTGAGCGAGTTGTTCAGCATTCGCTTGGTGAGCGCCAGTGCAATCGGCGGGCCGGCAGCGAGTCGCCGCGCCCAGTCGTCGACGAACGAATCGAGCTCGGCGTCGGGCAGCACGCGGTTGACCAGGCCGAGTTCGTGCGCCTCAGCCGATGAGATGATGTCGCCGAAGAGCGCCAGTTCTTTTGCGCGATGCATGCCGATGCGCCGCGGCAACAGCCACGTGCCGCCAAAGTCGACCGACAAGCCTCGTTTGGCGAAGATCTCGCTGAAGCGCGCCGTCTCGCCCGCCACCACGAGATCACAACCGAGTGCGAGATTGCAGCCGGCACCCACCGCCACCCCGCGCACCTTGGCGACGGTCGGCTGGGGCATGCGGTGCAGCGAGAGCGCCGCGTCGTTGACCGAACGCATCGCGACCAGTTGATGCACGGGTCGCTCGCCAGCGGTGCGCGCCGACAAGTCGGCACCCGAGCAGAACTCGCCCCCAGCCCCGGTGATCACCACGCAGCGAACCTCGGTGTCGGCAGAGAGCGAGCGAAACGTCTCGGCCAACAGCGCCCACATGTCACCGGTCACGGCATTCTTGCGTTGCGGACGATTGATGGTGACCGTCGCTACGCCATTGGCACGCGTGACCTCGATGTCGGCCATATAACGACGATACTTGCAGGATGGGTTTTGATCCGCACCGCAAATACAAGGCGACACGCCTCGACTACGTGGTGATTGCGGGCGCGTTTGCCGTCATCACTGCGCTCGTCGCCTGGGCGTTTTTCGCATGAGCCCGCAACACAAGCGGGGCAAGCGCGTGCGAGCGAAAAGCACGACACGGCGACAACGACCCGCCTCGATGTGGGATGGTCTTTACGGTCATGTCGCGGTGCGTCGTGTGCAGCCCTACGAGGCACACAAAGAATATGTGTGCCCGGGTTGCCACCGCACGATTCCCGTCGGCATGGGGCACGTCGTCTGTGTGCCGAGTGAGGCGCCAGACTTGCGCCGCCACTGGCATAAGGGCTGTTGGGAGCGCCGCTAACCCAATTGCCTAGGTCGATGATCGTGGCGCCGCTAGCGCGCGTGGTTATTCCACCAGCCAGCGCACGAACGTGCCGATGAGCTCGATCGAGTACACGATCACAAAGATGACGATCACGATTGCGCCGACCGTCGGCTCTTGCAACACTCGCAACGCAGACAGCAGAAGGAACCCGATGCCGCCACCACCGATGATGCCGAGTACGGTCGACGAACGCAAGTTCACGTCGAGCATGTAGAGCGTCTGGCTCACGAGGTTGGGCAATGCCTGCGGAATCACCGACGTGACGAACTCTTGTGCCCGCGACGCACCAGTGGCGAAGACGGCTTCGCGCGGCTCAGGCGACACTTCCTCAAGTGCGTCACCGATCAGCTTGGCCATGAACGTCGCCGTGCCGACGGTGAGCGCGAGCGTGCCGGGCACCGGCCCGAGACCCATGGCGGCGACGAACAACACCGCAACAATCAGCTCGGGCAAGCCGCGCAGTGCGAGCATGAACAGACGCGTGGTGCCGTAGACGAAGCGGTTCACCACGATGTTTCGCGCCGACAAGATACCGAGTGGCACCGAGATGACCAAACCAAGCGTGGTGGCGATGAAACCGATCGCTACGGTCTCGCGAATGCCCTGCCAAAGTTCGGGGCCGGCCGTGGTGAAGTCGGGCGGGAAGAGTCGTCCGAAACTGTCGATCACTTCGTCGCCGAGACCGAGTGCGGAGAGGTACGGAATATCGATGGTCGCAAAAGCCACCACGATGAGCACGAGATAGATGACGCCGGCCGATGCACGGACCAATCGCTCGTAGGTCCACGGCGGAGTGAGTCGTCGGGTTGTGACGGCATCGACGAGCAAGCGGTGGTCACGGCGTTCGCGGGCCATCGTGCGCGGGGTCTTCTTCGTCGGCGACGAAAGATGGTCGCCAATGATCGATGCGCGAAGACGAGTCGACACCACTTCGATCAAGGTGATGACGACAAAAATCACTCCGACAGCGGCAATCGCCCGCTGATAGTCAAGGCTGCGCAGGTGCTGCTGCACGACGAAACCCACGCCACCGGCACCGACGAAACCGAGCACCGCTGACTCGCGCAGATTGATGTCGAGTCGATACAGCGCCGTGCCGATGAACGACGGCGTCACTTGCGGCACCAACGTGGCGAGCACGGTTTGCCACTTTCCGGCGCCAGTCGAGGTCACTGCCTCACGCGACATTGCTTCGGTGTTTTCGACGGCCTCGGTGAAGAGCTTGCCGACCATGCCAATGGAGTGGATGGCCAAGGCAAGCAAACCTGGCAGCGGCCCGATGCCGAGCGGCAACGTGAGCACAGCAGCGAGCACCAGAGTGGGCAGCGCACGGGTGAGGGTGATGATGGCGCGCGCCACCGCGAACACGACCGGATTCGGGGTGGTGTTGCGGGCCGCCATGAATGCCAGCGGAATACTGAGCACCACGCAGGCCGTAGTGCCAATCAATGCCATCCAAATCGTCTCCACCGTGGCCTTCAACACCACGCGCATGTTGTCGACATTGGGCGGCACCATGTCGACCACCAGGTTCCACAGTTCGGTGAAGCCGCCAAAGAGCGTGAGCAGGGTCATATCGATGTACGTCCACGACCACACGACGCCCACGACGTAGGCGACAAACACCGCCAACAGCGCTTTGCTCTGCCATTTTCGCGGCGCGCGGGGCAACCTGTTGCCGGCCGCGCGGGCCAGCGGCTCGACGTGCGCCGCCGTCATCTCAGGCGCGCTGACGTTCGGTTGTCGGTGCGGCTGCGGACATATTCGGGGTGGCGAGAAGCTCCGACTCGCGGTCCACTCGGCGGTACACCTCCATCACGTCGGTTTGTGACAGGCCGCGCGCATCTTGATCGAGCACCACGCGTCCGTCGCGCAAGCCGACGATGCGATGCGCCCAACCGAGGGCTAGTTCGACCTGGTGCAGGGTGACGATCACGGTCATTTTGTCTTCGGTTGCCACCTTGAGCAACAACTCGAGCACCTGCGCGCTCGACTCGGGGTCGAGTGATGCCACCGGTTCATCAGCCAATAACAGCCGTGGTTGTTGCATCAGCGTGCGAGCGATGGCCACGCGCTGCATCTGGCCGCCCGACAACGTGTCGGCCCGCTGATAGGCCTGCGGGGCGAGCCCTACCCGCTCGAGGTGGTCGAATGCTTCGCGTCGCAGCGTGCGCGGGTATGACCACACGCCATAGCGCGGGCCACGCAAGCGACCGAGCGCACCACTCAACACGTTTTCGAGGCAGGTGGCACGCCCCACGAGACCAAACTGTTGAAAGACGAAACCAACATTGCGGCGCACACTACGGAGCTGTTTGTTTGAGGCAGACGAAACTTCGACGCCGAACACCTGCACGGTGCCGGCAGTTGGCTTGTGCAGCCCATTCAGGTGGCGCATCAACGTTGACTTGCCCGAGCCTGAGAGGCCAATGAGCGACAGCAACTGCCCCTTCGGTACGGTCATCGACACATTGTCGAGGGCCAGTGTGCCGTTGGGGAAACGTTTCGATACCCCGGTGAGGCTGATGAGGGGGTCAGCCCCACCGGAGAGAACGGTGGTCATGTGGGGGTTGAGTTTCGGCGGTGCTTAGCGGCAACGGCTCGACTTGGTGGCTTCACACACCTGGCGAATCGCGTCGTACACCGCGTCGCTCGTGGGCTTGAAGCCCCACGTGGCGTCTTCAATCACGTTGCAGTTCGTCTCGTTTTCGCAGAGACCCATGCTGACGAAGGCCGTCTTGTTGATCTTCTCGAGAATCGTCTTCTTCAGGATTTCAAAGAGGTCTGCGGGCAGGTCTTTGCGCACCGCGACCGGCGAGTTCGGAATCTGACCGCTCTTCCACACGACGTTGAAGTCGGAGGTCTTGATCAAGCCGCGGTCGACGAGCAACTTGTCGAACATGTCGTCGTAGACGAAGCCTGCATCGCACGTGCCGGCTTGCACTGCAAGCACCGACTTGTCGTGACCGCCGGCGAGCACCGAGCGGTAGTCAGTCGACTGGATTCCGTTCTCGAGCAGACCGGCCGTCGGGTAGAGGAAGCCCGAAGTTGACGCAGCGTCGACGAAGCACAAGTTCTTGCCCTTCACGTCTTTGATCGAGTTGATGCCAGAGCCCTTCTTCGTCACGAGGTACGACAAGTAGTAGCCCGAGGCCACGGTCGAGTTCGGCACCGAGGCACCGACGGCCTCGATTTTCGCACCACGCGCCTTGGCCAACACATACGAGAACGGCCCATAGAACACCACGTCGGCACGACCCGCCACTTGGGCTTCAATGACGCCCGCGTAGTCGGTGGCGGAGATGAAGGTGGTCGGCAGACCCGTCTCTTTCTGCACAACGTCAACGAAGTTCTTGTAGCGCAACGTCATGGTCGCCACGTTCTCGCTCGGCACGGCCGCAATCACCAGCTTTGACGGCCAGTTCTTGCGGGCGGTGGATGCCGTTGATCCACTCTTGGCGGCGGCAGCTGCAGTCCAGGTGTACGTCTTGGTCTTGGCGTTGTAGGTGCAGGTCAGCGTGCCGCTCTTGCGGTTGAGCTGTGCCTTGGTGCATGCCTGGCCGGCGCTCACGCTGGAGAGGGCCTGCGACATGGCAGGTGCGCTGATCGCGAGCACGAACGCGGCGACTGCCGCAACTCGCGCCACGCGACGAAGGGTGGGGGTTGAAGTGAGTTTCATGGGGTTCTCCTGGTGATGGTGATGGGGGTGGTTAGTGGATAGTGGTTAGCCGTTGACGATGACGCGATTTCTTGCTGGGCCTCACTTACCGGCTTTGGTCGGTGCCGGAGCGGTGAGTTCGAACATGGCTACGGTGCCCGACAGTTCGTAGGAGACGATGACCATCGGCTTGCCGGTCGGGCTGTCGGCTGCCTCAAGGAAGAGCACACCTTCGGGCGACACATCACCTGCGTTCTTTTGCAGAATGTTGCCACCGGGCAGGCTCGTATTGAGGTATTGGCGGAACTGCGGCATGACCGGGTTGGTCACGTCATAGAGCATGATGCCGCTATCACGCTCGAGTGCGAGCACCATCCATTGACGGCCGTAGGCGGTTCCCACCGCGACACCTTCAGGCTCAGGGCCCTTAGCTGCCGAGCGCGATTCGAACGAGCCGACGAGACCCGTCTCGGTGTTCCAATCGGCGTTGAAGAGCAACGGACGACGTGCCGCCACGAGGCGCTCGAGTTCGTCACCCGAGTCGTAGACGATGTCGGCGTTGAACACACCGTCGATGGTGTTGGTCTTCCACACGGTGAATGACCGACCGCCGAAGGTGTAGGCCGACGTCACTTTGGTGGTTGACCCAACGATGGTGCCCGTGACGACCGCGGGTGGAAACACCGTGACGCGTGCCCGACCAGCGATGCTCGACGAGGTCAGGTTGGTGTCGAGGCCGACATCGGCGTAGCGCGGATCTTCGCGTTCGAGCGCGGTCGTGCTGGTGCCACCCAGCAGACACGGGTATTCGCGGGCGTCGCCTTCGTTGGCGGTGATCATGTAGTTGTTGCCGCCTGCGGTGACCGATGCGATGGCGTCGGGCAGATACATGCCTTGCACGTTGCGTGGCACGATGTTGATTGCGTTGTCGCGGTCGCTCATGTCGAGACCCGTGTTGTACAAGTTGTGGTTCTTGTAGCCGAGGCCGAGCACGTTCGTGATCGTCGCCGTGGCGAGATCGACCGTCGCAATGGCGTTGTTTTCTTGCAACGTCACATATGCAGTTGTGCTGTCGGCGGAAATCGCCGCGTATTCAGGCTCAAGATCTTGTTCAACCGAGGCACCCGGGCCGAAGATGCGACCACCGGCGTAGATGATGGCGTTCTTGCGTTGGGCGAAGCTCGTGAAATCCACCGTCTTCACCGTCGGCGGGGTTGCCTCGAGATCAACGATGGAGATGCTGCCCTTCGGGTCAGAGGTCTCCGGAAGAGCACCATTGACGAGGCAGTAGTCCTTGGGTTCACCCTCGTTGGCACTCACGGCGTACTTGCCGTCTTTGCTGATCGTCACGCTGTCGGGTAGCGCACCAACGGTGAGACCGGCAGGCAGACCTTTCACCATCTTGCCGTTGACGTCCATGATGAACAAGATGCCAGGGGCCGTCTTTGACGCGCCGGCTGATGCGACGACGACAATGCCGTTCTTGGCGGCAACGCTTTGAATGCCGCTTGAGCCAAGTGCCGTGAAGTCAACCGACTTGACGAGCTTCACCTTCTTGGGGTTGCTGATGTCGACGATGTCGATGGCGTTCTTTGCGCCGTTCGTAACGAACAGTCGCTTTGACTCTTTGTCGACTGCCGAGATTTCGGCACCCGCAAGACCTGCATCCGAGGTCCAACGGCCGAGCAAGCGCAATTCAGAGCCGTTTACCGGCACCGTGTTGGCCCCCGCCGAAGAAGCTGCAAATGATCCAGCTGCTACTGCAAGAGCGGTGGATAGGACGGCAATAACACGTGTTGAAGTTTTCATCGCGCGAAAAACTACGACTCCCAGGTTTCGCCGCGTTTGACGACCGACATACGGTTGGCATATTCTTCGTGAATTTCGTATTACGAATCCAACGACCCTTCACGAGTTCGCATTGATCAGGAGCCCAACGGGGTTTGTGTGAAGTTCACGCATCGTTTCTGTTGCCGAAGTTACCGCTATGGGGAGAGCTGAGTATTCTTTGAACTCGTGTCAGCAACGGTGCTCAGTGCGGTAGAGCTCGAGAGCTTTGCGCGCGATGGTTGGGTGATTACCAATCTGCTCGACGCCGACCAGACGGCAAAGCTGCGTCAGTGGGTGGGCGATGTGCAGTCGTGGAATGATGCAGGCGGCTGGATGAATCACTACGAGCTCACCCAGCATGGCCCACGCCGCTGTCGCACGGAGTACTTCACGCCCTACCACGTTGGGCTACAGCAAGTGCTGTGCACCGGCACCATGATTGCGGCGGCGAGTGAACTGCTTGGCGAACAGGCAGTGCTGTACAAAGAAAAGATCAACTACAAGCTCGCAGGCGGCGCAGGGTGGGAGCCGCACCAAGACGCACCTGCATATCCGTTCATTGAGTCGCATGTCTCCTGCATGATTGCGGTTGACGACGCCACCACTGAAAACGGTTGCCTCGACGTCGTTTCAGCAATGCACCACGAGTTGATCGAGACCGACGAGCGTGGCTGCATTCCACCGTCGGTAGCCCAAACCCTGCAGTGGCAGCCTGCTCCGCTGCGGGCCGGGCAAACCATGTGGTTTCACTCGCGCACACCACACCGCTCAGGCGACAATCGGTCGGCGCGCGACCGGCGCGCAATTTACCCGACCTACAACGCAGCGAGAGAGGGCGATCTGCGCGATGAGTACTACGCAAAGAAGCGTGTCGAGCTCGACCGCATCGCCAGCGGCGAGCGCGTGCAGATCTCGCTGATCGACGATTTTCGCGGGGTTCCGGTGCCGCGATGAGTTCGGTGGGTCGCAACGAGTTTCTCGCGAGACTTCGCGAGTTATACGAGCGTTGGGGCGCGAACCGCTACGACGAACAAGTGAGCCAACTCGAACACGCCGTGCAGTGCGCTCATCACGCCCGCATCGACGGTGCTGATGCTGCTCTCGTGGTTGCAACACTTCTGCACGACATTGGCCACTTGCTGGCCCTTGAGAACAGCGATGGCTCTGTCGACGTGTCAGTGAACGACACGCACGAGGCAACTGGTGCCGCCTATCTCGCTCGACACTTCAGCCCAGCAGTTACCGCTCCGATTGCCCTGCACGTCGAGGCAAAGCGGTATCTCTGCACCGTCGAAGACGACTACTTCGCATCACTGTCGGTGGGTTCGGTGCGCAGCCTCGCCGTGCAGGGCGGTCGCATGAGCCCTGACGAAGTCGAGCGCTTCCAGCGCCACCCTGCGGCCGAGCGCGCCGTAGCGCTGCGACGGTGGGATGAACGAGGCAAGAGCCTTACGCCGAGCGGTCTCTCGTTTGATGACTTCGCGAGCGAACTGCTTGCCGTTAGCACTGACGTCACCTGACGTTTACGCGCCACTCGTACTCTCGGCAAAGTGCCGAACACCACCGTTGGGTCGAGTAACGCGTCTAGCGCGTTGATGCGGTCGCGACCTGAGCGCCTCGTTGAGCTCGGCGAACAATGCTTGACCAACCAAGCCTTGCGCGAGTCACTCATCGTCACTCAGCCACCCGCGTGCGGCACGCTGATGCTGCAGGTGCGCGAGCCGGTGCGTCGCGAGCGGTTCTACCTCGGAGAAATTCTGGTGACTCGATGCGAAGTTCGCATCGGTGCTGATCGCGGCTGGGCGATGATCGATGGAGACGAACCACGGGCGGCACTAGCCGCCGCAATCTGTGATGTCGTCTCTCGAACGACCGCGGCTGAGCATGAGCCACTGCGTTTGGCCATCGACTCGCTTTGTCGAGAGACGAACGAGCATCTCGCAGCACAAGAACAACGCGAGTGGAACCAGATTGCCGACACCCGCGTGAAATTCGAAGAGTTCGAGTGACATGACGCTGGCTGCCCTCTCGTCGCGCGACTCAACGATGGTCTTTCGGTCGCTTCTTCAAGCATTTTCCAGCCCTGGCGAACGAGTGCAGATGCCAGCACACCTCTGTGACTCAATGTCACCTCTAGCACTTCCGTTACTTGCACTCGTCGACATCGAAACCACGTTCTGCATCCCAGATGACGCCGATCTGGAAGCCGAAGTGGCAGAGCTCACCGGTTCGAAGGTCGTCGCCGTGGCCGATGCAAACTTTGTTCTCTGCACCACACCACCGCCACAAGAGCTCGTGCTGCACGTCGGTCGCGGCACGGCACTGCAGCCACAACTTGGTTGCCGACTCATCGTGAGCAACGAGTCGCACGAAGACAACCTCACACTGCGCTTGAGCGGCCCCGGCACACGACCAGAGTCTCAGCTGTCGGTTTGTGCGGCAGCAAGCGACTTCATCGCGGCGCGAAACCTCGCGGTTGCGCACCCGCCGTCGGGAATCGATTGCTGGCTCGTATCGTCTGACGGAGTCGTCGTCGGGCTACCGCGCACGACTCACGCAGAGCAGGGCTAATCGCGATGGGCTACGTCTCGGCTCGAGGTGGACTCGACGCAATTCGCGCTGCCGAGCGACTCGTGCGACGATTGCGCCTGACCTCCGAGTCGTCGTGGCTCGAAGAAGATCAGATTCTCGAAAAGCTTCGCCTGCTCGTCGACCGAGTCATGGGTGAAGCCGGCCTATGGGCACCGCGACTCGCGGCAAAGGCACTGCGACAGAGCGAAGGCGACGCAACCGAGGCCGTTCACTTGCTGCGGGCCTATCGCTCGACGCTCCCCCGATTCGCGTACTCCGAACCGGCAGATGCCGACGATGTCAAAGTTGAGCGACGCATCGTGCCCGCGTTCCAACGCGTACCGGGCAACCAACTGCTCGGTCGATCGGTCGACTACACCGCGCGCTTCCTCGAACGCCAGAGCGACGACATGGCGCGCGAAGAGGCCGAGAAGCTTCGCTCAGAGGCGTCGGGCACGCCAGGTGATGAAGGCGGCGAAGCGCACGACAACACCGACACCACCCAACGTTCGCCGCAGCGGCTACTCGAGATGTTGCGCGAAATGGATCTCGTCGTCGATCGCCGGCGAGCAGACGACCCCGAACCCTTTGACATCACCCGCACCCCGGCACGTCCCCCAGCTGCGCGATCGGCGCTGCTCAGCTCAATGACGCGCGCGGATACTGGCGCATTGGTCAATCAGTGGTACCGCAATATTCTCGGCCCTGACGGCTATCTGCACGAGGTCACCCTCGGCGAGGTTCGCCACGGCGCACTTGACGTCGTCGTTCGCCACCCGGTGACCGGGCTGCCGGTATGTGTTACTTCGGTAAGGGTCACCGAGGTTGAGGCGATCGAAGACCTTGAAGGCGTCGACGAAGATCGCACGAAGTTCGACGTTGGGTACGGCCTGTGTTTCGGTCACAACGAACGCAAAGCCATCGCGATGGCCAACCTTGACATCGCTTGTCACCGCGATGCTGGGCGAACCCAACTCGAGCAGTCGTTGCTGCTTACGACCGATGCCCTCGATTCGGCTGGGTTCTTGGAGCATCTCAAGTTGCCCCACTATGTGACCTTTCGTTCGATGATTGAACGCAAGTTCGCGATGCGCAAAGCGAGGAACCGCGATGCTTCTTGATGACCTCATCGACTCCGCGCAATCAGACGAACTGCTCGACGAATTCGCCAAGCGCGAAATTCGCCGCGCAATTCTGGCGGCCGTCGCGATTCCGGGTTACCAGGTGCCGTTCGGATCACGCGAGATGCCAGTCGCACGCGGGTGGGGCTCGGGTGGCCTGCAGATCACGCTCGCCGTCGTACACGACGACGATGTCGTGAAAGTCATCGACCAGGGTGATGACGACGGCGTCAATGCCGTGAACCTGCGTCGGCTCGTCACCACCTCGACTGGTGCAGATCAGACGAGCATCGCGGCCGAGGCCAGTGTGATTCAGAGTCGGCACCGCATTCCCGAAGATGGCCTCGACGAAGAGAGCATTCTCGTGTTGCAGGTGCCAGTGCCTGAACCGCTGCGAGGCGTCGAACGCGACATGCGCGAACTCGCACGCATGCACGCCGAGGCCGACTACTCACGCATGTGGGTGAGCTTGTATGAAGACAAGGTTCGCAACGGTGTCATCACCCAGACCACCGGGTATCCGTGTCTCGTCAATGACCGATACGTGGTTGCGACCACACCGATACCCCGTTGGGACATTCCGCGGCTGCACGAGTCGCCGTTTCTCACGCTCTTTGGCGCGGGTCGCGAGAAGCGCATCTACGCGATTCCGCCGCGCACGAAGGTTGAGCCACTGACCTTTGAAGATGTTCCGTTCGAAGTCGAACATGCCGATGGCGCCACGTGCTCGTTGTGCAAGAGCAACGCTGCGTTCCTTGTCTCACTGCCGAACTCCGACGTTTGGATGTGTAGCGATACCGACTGGTGTCGGCGCACGCGCGAGGCCAGCGCATGACCAACGACGTTGAGTACGGCCGCTACCCCGTCGCACGACTTGCCGTACCAGAGTGGATGTTGAAGGTCGAGCGACTCGGTCGGGTGTACGGCCCATACGACGACACCGTCATCGCGTCAACCGGACCCGAGATTGGAAGTTCCAAGAGCGCGGTGAACGGCGCCGTCGTAGCAGCGTGGGATGTTTCGTTCGAAGTCGCCGCGGGCGAAGCGCTCGGTCTCGTCGGTGAATCGGGTTCGGGTAAGACCACCGTGTTGCGATGTCTTGCCGGCGACGTCGCACCGTCGTGCGGCGAGGCTCGACTGCGCACGACCGAAGGTGATGTTTCGATGTTCGACCTTGACTCTTCGGCTCGCCGTCGACTGCGCATCGACACGCTCGCCGTCGTGTACCAAGACCCGGCAGAGGGGTTGAAGATGAACATCAGCGCTGGTGGAAACATCGCCGAACCACTTACCGCGGCGGGTTGGCGCAACTTTGGCAAGATTCGTGACCGTGCATCTGAACTCTTGACGCGCACCGAAGTGCCGATCAATCGCATGGACGATCTCGTGCGAAGTTTCTCTGGTGGCATGAAGCAACGCGTGCAGATTGCCAAGGCCCTCGCCAATTCTCCGAGCGTCGTGCTCTTCGATGAACCGACAACCGGTCTCGATGCGAGCGTTGCCGCCGGTGTGCTCGACCTGATTCGATCGCTGCTCGAAGAGCACCGCATCGCCGCAATCGTCGTATCGCACGATTTCTCGGTGATCGAGATGCTCACGTCTCGCTGCCTCGTTATGCAACACGGCCGAGTAGTCGAAAACGCACTCACCGATCAGCTGCTCGAAGACCCTCACCACCCATATACCCAGCGACTCGTGGCGGCGGCTCGAGCATGAGACGCGAACCAGTGCTCGACGTGCGGCGGTTGAACAAGTCGTTCGTCTTGCACGCAGTGAGCGATCGCACGGTCGTTGCATTCGCCGACATCAACTTCACGCTCAGTGCCGGAGAACACGTGGCACTCGCCGGCATGAGCGGTGCGGGTAAGTCGTCGTTGCTCAAGTCGATCTACCGCACCTATCGCCCCGATAGCGGCGAAGTCTGGTTGCAGATTCACGCTGGCGAATATGTCGACATGTGTTCGTTGACCGACGCCGAAGTTGCTGCAATTCGTGGCCACGAGATCGGCTACGTCTCGCAGTTCTTGCGTTCAGAGCCCCGTCGCGGTGCGCTCGAGATCGTCGCGAGGTCGGCTCGTCAGCGTGGCATGACCGACCATGACGCCCGTGAAGCTGCGGCAGCCGCATTGCACCGGGTCGGCATCGAAGAGCGCCTGTGGGATGTCTACGCCTCGGTGCTCTCGGGTGGCGAGAAGCAACGCGTCAACCTCGCCGCAGGCACCGTGCACCCACCGCGGCTGCTGTTGCTCGATGAGCCGCTGTCGGCGCTCGACCCCGAGAATCGCGAACGGGCTCTCACTCTCATCGCGTCGCTCACACACCGTGGTGTCGCAGTGGTGTCGATCTTTCATGACCTCGAAGCGATTCAGCGGCTCGCCAGCCGAGTGCTCGTGCTTGAGAAAGGTCGGCTCGTTGCCGAACGGTCTCCTGACGAACTCGACGAGCGCCTCACATCGGCGGCACGATGAGCGGCGCAACGTTCGCAGTTCGAAACGTCACGGCGGTGCTGCCCGATGCCCTGCTCGAGAACGCCGTCGTGGTGGTGGAAAACGGTGTCATCACCGATGTGTCGCAGGGCGCGGCTCCATCAAACGCCCTCGATGGTCACGGTTCGTATTGCCTGCCAGGCCTGGTCGACACGCACAACGATGGTCTCGAACGCGAGGTCATGCCGCGTCCGAGCACACGAGTGCCCGTTGAGTTCGCCCTTCGCGCGTTCGAATCTCGCATTCGTGCCGCCGGCATCACCACGCTCTTCCACGGCATCAGTTGGGAGAACGACTTGAAGTGGAACCGCACCGTCGAACTCGCCAAGGAGTTCAGTCTGCACATCACCGACTATCGCGAGTCGGATTCTTCACTCATCGACCACCGGCTGCTGCATCGTCTCGACGCCCGTGACGGCGACGGCTCGGTTGCTCTTCGCGAATACCTCGACAGCACCGGCGCGCCCAGCGACTTTGGTGGAGACACGCCACTCGTGTCGTTTGAAGACCACACCCCTGGTCAAGGCCAGTACACCGATCGCAGTGGCCTGGTGCGATATCTCATGGGCACCCGGGGGCTCTCCGCTGAACAAGCAGAGATTGAGGTCGAGAAGAACTTCCAAGAGCGTGAAGCCAAGAAGCACTATCGCTCGGCGGCTCTCTCGTGGATCGTGAACTCGGCTGATCGCGGTCAGGTACGTCTCATCGGTCACGATCTCGCAACGACCGCCGAGGTTGAAGAAGCAGCAGAGTGGGGCGCGCACATCGCCGAGTTTCCGACCACCATCGAGGCGGCTCGGCTGTCGCGCGAACGCGAACTGCGCATCGTGTGTGGCGCGCCAAACGTGATGCGCGGCGGCAGTCACAGCGGCAACGTCGGAGCACTCGAGTTGGTTCGCAACGCACTCTGTGATGGGTTGTGCTCTGACTATCTTCCCTACAGCATGATCGAATCAGTGCCCATTCTCGTCAAAGAAGGTGCGTGCACGCTTCCGCGAGCGGTTCGTCTGGTCACACGGGGCCCAGCCGTATCGGTGGGTCTCGAAGACCGAGGTTTGATTGCCAAGGGTATGCGCGGCGACCTCGTGCTCGCCCGCATCGGCGAACGAACCGCACAAGTGTTGGCAGTGCTCACCTCGCAAGCCCGAGCCTCGCTCGTCACCGCATGAGCGAGACGATCGACCGCCTGCTGCCTGAGGCGCTCGAGGCCGCCAAGCTCGCCTACGCGCACGCCATGGCAACGATGAGCAAGGAAGAGCGCGGCGCAATCATCGGTCTGGGCGGCGATGGCACACCAACCCACCGCATGGACGTGCTCGTCGAAGCTCCGGTGCTTGACGTGTTGGAACGCGCGAACGTGAACGTGCTGTCTGAAGAAGTCGGCTGGATCGACCGACGATCGCCGATCACCGTCGTGATTGACCCACTTGACGGCACCGCCAACGCCATTGCAGGCGTGCCGTTGAGCAGCTTCAGTGCCGCGCTCGTTCGCGACGGTGTCGTGCTCGAAGCACGTTGCCACTGGTTTGAAGGCAACCGTACCTGGCAAGCGAGTCACGAATCGGTCGCCAGGCCCACGGTGACCCATCGACGCAGCCTTGATGGGGCGTCGGTGTCGATGTTGCGCCCTCGCGACGAGACGTTCTCAGCGTGGAATGCAGTTGCTCGACGAGCGGGTCGCGTTCGCGTGCTCGGCAGTTCGGTGCTCGAAGCGTGTCTCGTTGCAGATGGTGCCGTTGATGCGTTCTGCGACCCGGGTGGGCAAGTGCATCGCATCGTCGATGTAGCAGCCGTCGACCTGATCGTTCGCCAAGCTGGGGGTTGTCTGGTCGATGTTCACTCTCGCCCACTCAACTTTGAACCCGACCTGCGTCAACGTTGGAGCGGAGTGGCCGCGGCTTCACCGCAACTGGCCGACGAAATCGTCGCGGCGGTGCTCGGGGCCTAAGCCTCGCGGGTGAGCAGGGCTCGCTCAGTATCGAAGACGACACCGACTTCCTCACCCACTGCGCAGGTCATTTCCCGCGTCGCGTCGGTCACCCGCACCATGTGACCGCCTTCTTTGAGTTCGACGTCAACCGACGTGGTGGCACCTCCGAAGTGCACCGAGTCGACGATGCCGAGTGCCGTCGCGCCGCGGTGAGGTGAGGTGAGGCGAACATCTTCAGGTCTCAGCAAGAGGCGCGCCTCACCCGAGGTGATTCCGATGGGCGGCACGGCGAACTTTGCAGCGCCACCTTGCAACACCGCGACGCCAGTCGACACGACGGTAACGGCCATGTCGTTGACTCGACCGACGAATCGCGCGACGAACGGATTATTCGGATACCGGTACACCGCCTGGGGGCTTCCAACTTGCTCGACTCGGCCTTGGCTCATCACGCACACACGGTCGGAGATGGCCAGCGCTTCTTCTTGATCATGGGTAACGAACAAGGTGGCGATGCCCGAATCCCTCTGGATACGACGAATCTCTTCACGCACCTCAAGTCGCACGGTGGCATCAAGCGCGCTGAGCGGCTCATCGAGCAAGAGCACCCGCGGCTCGACCGCCAGCGCTCTCGCCAGCGCCACCCGTTGCTGTTGACCGCCCGACAACTGGTGGGGAAACCGCTGCTCAAGACCAGTAAGTCGCACGAGATCAAGCAATTCGCCGACGCGCGCCCGTCGCACCTGCGAATCAATGCGACGCACCCGCATGCCGAACTCCAAGTTCTCACGCACCGTGAGATGAGGAAACAAGCTGTAGTTCTGAAACACGATGCCCATGTTGCGTTCGCTTGCCGATTTGCGAAGCACGCTCTCGTCTCCGACGCGAACGTCACCACCATCGGCCACCTCGAAGCCGGCGGCCACGCGCAACGCCGTCGACTTGCCGCAACCGCTCGGGCCGAGCAGGGTGACCAATTCGCCCTCGCCCACCTCCACGCTGAAGTGGTCGAGCGCCACGGTGCGACCGAACGACTTGCGCACTTCGGAGAAAACGAGATTGCGGCTCATCGCTGTTGACGGCTTCCGGGTCGAGTGCCACCAAATCGGTTGGCGAGTGCGATGAAGACTGCCGAGAGTGCGGTGAGGCTGAGCCCGACGGCGAATGCCCCCTGTGGGTTTTGCCCTTGCGCATAGGCAAGGTACAGCGGAAGGGTGTTCTTCAGCAACAGCGACGCGATGGTGAATTCACCGAGCACCACGGTGAGTGCGAGAAACGATGCCGTCGCGATGCTGCCGCGAATGTTGGGGGCGATCACCGTCCAGATGGTGCGGTTCCAGCCGGCGCCGAGACTGCGAGACGCGTCAGCCAGCGTGCGCAAGTCGAGCGATGAAAGACCATTCTCGATCGTGCGGTGTGTGAACGGCAAGGCGGTGATGACGAGTAGCGGCACCATGCCAAACGAGCTGCGCACGAAGATGGGCGCAGTATCGCGAAAAGCGGCAGCGAAGCCGATAACGAGCGCGATCGCCGGCACCACGAACGGCAGCACCGACGACAGCTCAATGAACCGACGCATGCGCGGCGAGCGAAGGTGGGCGAACGTCATCGTCGGCACCAGCAGCAGCACCGTGAGTGCTGCAGTGGCAACAGCCAAGCCGAGACTGAGCAGCCCTGCGCGGTGAAAATCTGGATTCCGCAACGTCTCTACGAGCGGAGCCGCAGTCCACTTGTCAAACACATTGCCCCACGAAAGCTTGATCACGGGAATGCGCTGGAAGGCGAATCGCGCCATTGCCAACATCGGCACCGCATAGAACACGGTCGCCACCAACAGCACGAGCCACCACACCGCGTTTCGCGCCCTCATGCCCGCCGCCAGGAACGCATCACGAACGCCACTTTTCTGACCGTCGCACCAACAGTTGGAATCCCAGCACCAAGAGCGCGGTGACAATCACCATCCACGCGGCCATGGCATAGCCAAGGTTCGTTTTGCCGGTGATCGTATTTCCTTGCAGAAAGAACCTGATCTGCACGGGCACGAGACGCGAACCGCCCGATGACAGCGCATACGCCGTGGCGTATGCCGAAAACGCATTTGCAATGAGCAAGAGAAACCCGCCGAGCAGGGCAGGCGTGAGAATTGGCAGCGCCACAAAGCGCCAATATTGCGCCGATGAAGCACCGAGGCTCTGTGCTGCTTCTTGCCAGGTGCGCCGCAGACCATCGAGCGCCGGCACGAGCACGAGGGTCATGAGTGGAATCTGAAAGTAGAGGTACACCAGCACGATGCCCCAAAAGTCAGTGATTCGAAAACCCCAGCCGATGAGATCGATGTTCACCTCACGCAACAAGCGCGTGGCCAAACCTTGCATGCCGAATGCGGCGATGAAGGCGAACGCCAGCGGAATGCCGCCCATGTTTGCAGCAACCGAGGAGTACCCGACTACGGTGCTGCGCAACGCGCGAACATGGTCGAGGCGAACGATTGCGACAGCGACGAGTGAGCCAACTACGAGCCCAATGGCAGCACTCGACAACGAGATTTGCAGACTGTAGACAAAGGCACCGCGAAATTGCCCTGTCATCGCCTCAATCATCGGATTTCGAGGGGCGTCCCCTTGTTGGAACGCCCGCACGAAGACGAACGTCGCGGGCCAGATGAGAAAGAGTGCCAAGAAGACGAAGTACGGGAGAAACACCAAGTGGCGGGCCCGTCTCTTCGACGGACCCGCCACC